>JAEEGL010151441.1_pt1 | contig 24725 bp, 14 predicted proteins | sample 9134231 | NCBI WGS metagenome assembly JAEEGL01 (sample SAMN16246548, study PRJNA631951) | gut metagenome | biome: gut microbiome; feature: rumen; material: fiber-attached | host: Bos | place: Iran: Karaj | collected 2018-10
AACTACTCGAACTCGCAGGAGACTACGGGCTTGACGGCGTTTGGGTCGATGGCGACAACTGGGCGCACAACGTCGATTACAGCCATTGGGCGACAGACGCCTATAAAAAGGCGACAGGACGGGAGCCCGCGCGCCCTGGAGAGGATGGCTACATTGAATATAGGGATTTCTGCCGCGAGGGCTTCAAAAACTACGTGAGACGCTACATTGCCGCTGTCCATGAGAAGTACCCTGATTTTCAAGTGACAAGCAACTGGATTTTCTCATCGAAGATGACGGAGGCGGTCGATGTTCCCGTGGACTATCTATCTGGAGACACCGCGCCAGCCAATTCCGTCAACGACGCAAGTTTCCAAGGACACATATTCGAGGCAAGAGATTTGCCATGGGATCTAATGATGTGGGGTTTCCACATAGTCGGTGACGACTGGACGACGACCACAAAGCAGACAAAGTCGCTCGTTCAGCATTGTCAGGAAGCCGCAATGATTATCTCGCTTGGCGGCGGCTTCGAGTTCTACAACAACCAGCTCGCCGCGGGCGGTCTTGTGCAGAGATGGATGATTCCAGTCTGGAAAGAGCTTGCGGATTTCGCAAGAAAACGCGAAATCTGCCATGGTGGCAGACTCCGCAAAGAGGTCGGCATCCTTATTCCTTTTGAACGCAACGAAAATGTCAATCCACTTTTCAGCCCATCGGATGCCACGCGCGCCGCCATCCAGTGGATTTTCGTGCTACAGGAGATGCAGTACTCTGCAAAGGTCATTTTTGAGCATCAACTTTCCATGGAGGAAATTAGCCAATACCGTGTAATCGTGCTTCCTGCCTCTGAGCATCTCAAGCCATCGTCAGTCAAGCTTCTCGAAGATTACATAAAGGCAGGCGGAAGCGTTCTTGTAGATGGTACAAGTTCCGTTTTCCTACAAGATTTCAGCGGCTTCAAAGCAACTGTCAGCGAGGGCCCAGAACAATTCTTCATTGAAGGAAAAGGAAAACTCTCAACTGTCTTCTCACGGCATGTCACTTTCGAAGCCCCCATCGAGAATCTTGGCGGCAACGTATTCCAAGGCAACTACTTTGGAACGTCATCGCCAGCCTATTTCCATCGCAACCTTGGCAAGGGACACCTATGCGCTCTTGCTTTCGACCTGCCGACCATCTACAAGGTCTGCAAGACGGAGACAATGCGCCGCTTCTTGGAGGACATCATGGAATCACGCCTTGCGTTCCAACCAGCCATAAGCGTTGTGGGAAGTCGCTATGTGCAGATGACAGTGCTTGAAAAAGACGGAAAGCTACTGGTCAATCTCATAAACATGGCTGGAGAGCATGCTGTCAAAGAGGCGAGACAGTTTGAAGAGATTCCACCAATCGGCCCGCTGACTGTATCCATTTCCTCTGGACTTGGCATATCTAAAATTACTCAACTACCAGAAAACAAGCAACTTACGCCTACAATAGAGTCGAATGGAACCAAACGCATCACCATTGACAGGCTTGAGTTACACACAATTCTGCTTCTGGAGCATTGATTTTGCTCCAGAAGTTCTACGCATGACCATATTCCAAGCGTCAATTGATTCCTACTTCTCTCTGACGAGAAGCACTCTGTCTGAGTATACTGTGCTTGTAGTGTCTTTTGAGTCTTTGACGTACGCAGGACCGACCGCTTTCAGTGAGATGTAGGCGATGTAGTCATTGTTGCCGCCAGGGACATAGAGATGGTCGGTGAACCACTGGATGTGCCATGAATTGTGGGCGTAGAAGTAGCCGCCCAAATCAAGTGTAACCTTTCCTAGTTTGTAGAAATGGTATTTCCCGTCCTGCGGAATCTTGTCGACTGGAAGCGCGTTGGTTCTTCCGAAATACTTTTTGGTGTTCGGCACGTAGTATCCAAAGGAGAAACCGCTCCATGTCTTGTCTTCGGCGACGATGGCACGACCGCCGAAAGCCTCCTTGTCGTCCTCAATACGCCTTATATTGTAGTCGATTCTCTCCTTCCATGTTATCTGATGGATAACCTTGTAGCCATCATGTTCCGCTGGAATAGGAAGCGGAATTGCGGCCTCCTGCAATTTGTCGATGGAGGCGATGAATTTGCTCTTGCCGATAGTGGTCATCCATTCCTTCCAGACGAGATTTGTATCGTCGCGCATCCTGTCGCAGGATTTTGCCAAGTCCTTGAATGCTTTGACCTTGAACTTTTTGAGGTTGGTAACATCAAGAACAAGGCGTTCCTTTATGATGTGCTTGCGGTAATCTGCGTTGTCGGTGACAGAGAGCGCCTTTTCAATGAAGGAATTGCAAGTGCTGAAGAATTCGGGCGTTAAGTCGGGCCGTTGAATCAGCGGCAACTTTCCAAGATTCTCTGGCACGGTGTCCTGACACTTTCTCATGTAGTTGAGCATCTCCTTCATTATCGGCGCGGCTTTTTCGCCGTAGTAGGCGGCGAGGAACTTGTCGGTCAACTCCATGATGTCAAGGCTAGTGTCGTTCATGAAACGACGTCCAAGCCATATTCTGAGAGCATAGAAAGAATTCTCCAATGCCTTCTCGTGCTCCACGAAAATAGTGTCGATGCCAAGGCTATGGTAGAGGCGCAGATTCTCTGGAATGACGTCAAAACAAATTCCAGGTCCAGTCGCGCTATAGGTTATCCAATAGTCCCAGATGGAGATTGTGGCAATCGCCGCCCACTCGTGGATTTCACGCAGTGCGCGTTCATTGTTCTTGTGGCTCAACGTTCTGAGGGAGTCCCTATGCCCCGCACCGAACTCCGCGCCAAGTTGCGCCAACCGCACGAGAACATTATGACGCGCCTTGATTCCAGATGTCGGAGCCTTTGTCGCCGTCTCGTAAGCGAACATCTGAATCTTAATCTCTGGGAAGTCCTTCTCAATGCGCTCGGCAAGAGTGTTCGTGAATTCAAGCACAGCGCCGCCATAACTGCCATGCTTCTTCACCAATGCACGGCAGCCTGGGCACTGACATTCGGAGGCGTTGTCATTGGCGGATATATCGTAAATCACAGGCGGATTGTCAGGAGTCACCTTGCGGTCCTCCGCGATGAACCCGCGCAGTTTCTTCTCGAACCAATTGACGGTCTTCGGATTCGAAAGGCAGATCTGCCCAGGGCCCGAACCGCTCGTCGAGCGGACGCGCTTCCCCTGCGAGTTCAACGAAAGGCAGTCCTCGTCCTCTAGCGGCAAATCCTGCGTATAGAAATAATAGGTATGACAAGCCTTTGGAGGCTGTCCGAAAATGGTAAAGACGCCGTACTTCTGCATCGCCTTAAATGGCTCCAGCCTCTCCTCGTCATGGAAATAGTTGTTGCGGTTACGCGCCTCGCACAGCCAGCGGGCGACCTTCTCGTCGCTGTAGTATGTGTGAATGTCGCGGACACGAAAGTCAGGCTTGTCCTTGAGATTCAGCGTCGGCCAACTCGCCAACGTAGATTTCGGCACAACCGTGAAATTCTCGTCCAGCCACATCACGCCGTAGAGCCGTTCGAGCAGTTCGTATGCACTGTAGATGACGCCTCTTGGCGAACCGCCAGCGGCTATGATTCTCTTAGCATCCAACGTTTTGAGAAGCCACTCCTCATTGCCCATCGCCTTGCCGTCGATGCCGTTCTTTGCGGCAAGTGCTGTGTTTCCGACATAGATGGAAAAACCGCCCGAGGCCGTCTTCTCGCTAACCGTCGCGATTTCCGTTCCATATGCCTGTTTCAAATGGAGCGCAAGTTCCTCAGCCGCAGTCTGCTCAAATGTTGTTGGTGCCTCTGGAAGCACAATTTCCAGAGCAAACGCGCATAATGTTGATGCCATAATCGTTGCCAGTGTTCTTAATTTCATATTGTTTCCTTGTTTGTTGACAAATCTGCGATAATATACCATGAAATCAGAATCTTAACAACCTTCTGACCATTTTTCAACAAATGCTTTAAAAAGTCCCTGCACAGGAACATACTGTTGCGTTCCTTTCAGGCGCGCATAGATTGACCATTCAGGGTTGCGCACCAACGACAGCAATGCCTCCTGAATCTCTCTTCTGTATTCAGGATGTGCCTCCGCAATGCGAATCATAGCGGCGATGGCATGGCTATGATATTCATACTTGTCAGCCATCTGCAAATCCGCAATGATTTCCTTCAACACGGGAATCGCCTCGACCGCAGCAAGCCGCCCCAGCAGATAGACTGCAACATATCCACGCTTATGGTTGTATTTGCGACTGGTGTTTGGCGCATATTCATCTCTTGTGCGCGCCAGATGCAGAAGTTCTGGAACGGCATAATCATCCCCAAGAATCGCCAAGGCAAAGGCAGCATTGCTCTTAAGATTCGAGCCTTCAGGCGCCGCACGATACCATTCCGTCAACTCTCGATTCAACTTGCGGCAACGCGCAGCCCATATGGCAAAACCTGGCGCATCGCTCGAAAGGCCATCCAGAATCTGCTCGTTGGAAAGCCGTGTGAAACGGTCGTTCTCCGAACATGGATTCTCCATTGATTCCATATTAGTGGAAATCTCCTCAAACGGCAACGCCATCACATCCTGCGGCTTGTCAGACTTGACCGCCAAAGCCGCCATGACGCCCGCCGCCTCGCCAGTCCGACCAACATGGTCATTCATACGAACAGCATGCCCCAAATCGTGGTCAACGCCAAGATGACGTCCTGCCACAAGCAATCCCTTCCAGCCCTTCGGCACCAACGTACCGCGCGTCAGGGGCACCCATATTTCCGTCCCCCACATGGAGGCGGCTATCATCCAGTCCTGAAAGATAGTGCTCTCCAGCGGCATGTCGTTGGCGTGAGTATCAATGTTGCTATGAGCGTATGCAATGACATCGTGCCTGCCATCCAACTTGCCGTCAAAGAAATCCTGTAAAGTCAAATAATCCTCCGTTAGGAGATGTGCGCCTTCCCTGATTCCGCATATGTCTGCTGGCACGATTTCGTGGCGTTCCTTGGCGTCTGCAGAATAGTCGCTCTTCAAATGCGCCGAGAGTCCACGCAGAAGTTCCCGCGAAAACGCCGCGATGTCATATTGATTGATGCGCCCAGCGTCAAAATTGGCGACATAGATGCTCGACGGCGCATCCGTCCTTGTGCAAAGAACGCTGAATGTATATGGATTACAAAGGCCATCCGCCGCCCGTCCTATTGTGCATTCGCAACCTGCGAGTCGGCAAATTGACGCATCGCCTGTGCAGTCAACGACGATAGACGCCTCCGCCTCATAAACCGTCTCATCCACAGCCCATCGAATCCCTTTGACGCATTTTTCCTCCGTAACGACATCAAACGGAACGGCTCCATAGACCAATTTGCAACCAGCAGCCAACGCCTCCGATTCCATGATTGCTTTGAGCGCCTCCACGACAGAGCATCCATGACATTTGCTGTATGCCAGAGCAACGTCAAACAGCCGTTTGGTCAATCCATAGGGATGCCTGCCATAGAAGCCAGGCACGCCACCGCCCGTCATCGTTCCGCCTGGATAGGTGGAGCGTTCCAAAACCAACACCTTTGCGCCGAGATGAGCCGCTGAAATCGCGGCGATGGCTCCCGCCGTCCCGAAGCCGACAACTATCACATCAAACCGCTCTTTCATCGCTCCGCCTCCACAAATCCCGCATCCAACGCCAACAAAGGATTCTCATACTGCCGATAGTCAAAGCGCGTGGCGGTCAGCATGATTGTTGAATTCTTCAAAGAAGCAGGCCTGAAGTCCCAAGCACGATGGAACATTGCACGCACCTCAGACCAAGAGGAATCCACAGGCACTTGAAAGGAGAGAAAGCATTCGCCGTCAATTAGGGAACGGCGCATCACAAAAGGACCTTTGAAGCCATCAGGCAACTCTGTTGGGGTGCCTATCATTGCGTTGAGCCATTTGCCCTGCCCCGCCTTTGGACGCGCATCAACAATCATCTCCGCCTCGAATTCCCTCACGCCTTCAACAGTGACAGCCACGACGCGATGCTCATCCCGTTGCACCACACCGACGCCAAAGAAGATGGGCAACTCTTTTTTCAGGCACCAATCGGCCATGACTTCGCTGATTCCAGCCAAAGAGACACGCCCCTCGGACGAGATTGCATTTACCTCCCGCATCCTCAAATAGAGTTCTCTCGCGGTGTCTGTCCGCAACTTTGATGAATCGTAATCCATGCCTGGATTAAGGCTCAGCACAAAATCGCCGCCAGGCAAGATGGCTTCCTCCAACACAAGCACCCTCCCCTTGCAGGCAGACGCCATTCCGCAGCCAAAGAAGGAGGCTCCTAATATTAAGGTATCATATTTTTCAATCATAATTCAAGTCTCAAATTCCATAGAAAAGAGGTAATTTCAAAACAAAGTTAGATGGATAATATACCATGATATCTTAGAATCCCAAAGCAACATTTTTTCTGTATATAGAAAAAATCAATAGTTTTTAGGAAATTATTTCTGTATGACATACATTTTCTTGTAAACCATCACAACCAGATATTACGGTTGCAAGTATGAAATAAATGAATATACTACCTATATAAATCTATATTCCGACATGCTCGCATAGCGATGACAGAGGTTGTCGATGTCGCAGGACAACATCGTGCTTCAAGATTAACGTTGGTCGGTATGGGATTACAGAATCATGTGTTTGGCCAATCCGACTAACATTACAATTCCGTCATGCTTTCCAGATGCGTGTCATCTTCGCAAAGGCATCACGGTAGCGAGTGTCTGGAGTGTCAGGGGACAATCCGATCGTGGGGCATATCCATGCGCCTTCTTCAAATTCATTCCAGGCAAATGTCAGGAGATGTCCTGTCGGACAAAGGTCACGGTGCTCCTCCGTCCATGCCTTGAGACGTTCAGCGGCAGTCAACAACTGCTCAATGGTGGCGGGTGGCGCATAGATGTCGTCAGGATAAGATACCCAAGGCACGGGATGCTTGATGCGTGGAGTCGGATTCCACCCCATGGAAAAATGCGGCACGACTGGCAGGCCATTGCGGCTGCGCCGTTCGTTGCGTGCCATCTCTTGCTCAAAGAACTCATCCCATGTTTGTGTACGGGCGCCGCATGCGTATGTACAAAGTGCCTGCACTTTAGGAGCATCGGCGGGAGCAACAGCATCCGCCATCAACACAACGTAGGGGGCCGGCAGGCAAGCGGCCCTGCAACAATCACGCAAACGCTCCAAAGTCTCTTTCCAAGGTCCAGCAAACAGATAAACCAACGGACGTCCGTCAATCTTCTCATAGAATGGCTCCTTCATTGTCTCAGCCAACTCTGAAAGTTCCTCAGTCGCGTATGGATGGCAGGTTATGAGAATGGCGCAGAGTCCAATCTTGTCGCGCAATGGACTCTCCAGATGCTTGAGGCGTGCGTCCGCTAATTCCCATACCCTGTCATCGACAGTGGCGGCATGACCGTTCACAAGATGGTCGGCATGAGGCACACGGTCATACCAGCAGTAGGCGAAATAATCTATGCCTGCTGCGATGGCGTGACGCAATTCGATTTCATAGTCTGTCACAGTTCGCTCACGGTATTGAATAGTGTCAGGCGCAGTCTCGATGGCGTAGTACGGTGTCCTGTCGCGGAATTCACGCGGCCCCAGCGAAATCGTTGCATAACGCCCGAAAAACGTCGTTTCAGAAGGAATGCTACAGTCCCAATTGATGACACCAATACGCTTTAACAATGGATCCGACATATTTAACCTCCTGTTATACTTTACCATTCCCAATGGCAAAAATCAATTACCAAAACGCAGTCTCTTGCGGAAAAGTAATTACATTCTGCAAGAGCCTGCGTTTTGGTAAAGTTGGTTCTTATTAATAATACGCAACTTAGACACATCAAATCATTTGTAAATTCCATTAGTAATTGAGTAGGTCATCGAAATCCCCCTTATTGGCATCCCACCATTTGCGGCATTCCGATACATCCTTTAGATTCTTCTGTCCGCTGAGATATGCAAACATAGGAAGCAGTGTTTCATCGCCCCCTTCCATCTTCTCAAGCAGATTGGGTAAGATGATTATTCCCATGTTTTGAAGCTCCTTGCAACATCGAAATGACAGAGGCATAGACTATAATCAAATTCGTAATTTTGACTGGCATTATCAACTCCTTATTCCAATTATGGTTCAAATTGATGCTTTAGTCCAGTTCCATAATGAGATGGATTTCGTTGCGTAAGCCGCAGTCGCTATTGAAATAACGACAAGGCTCACGTGACGGAAGGCACTCGGTATGGGGCTGGAATAACGTCAATTTGAACCATAATTGGAATTAAAAAGGCAATAGCATAACGAAACAATCACCAGAGATAAAGGTCTAGCATGAAAATGATATGGAAACACCTGTCCATATCCTCGTCCCTGTCCTCAAATCTCATTTTTAAAAACTGTTCAATATCGTATGCCATGCCGTTTTTGAAGCGCAACATGTTTTCAATTGGCCTGAATCGGAACGTGGACCTGCGCTTGATCCATTCCACAATCTCCATGCGTCTGCCCTTGGGGAAAGAATAGAAGTCAACGTCCTCAGCGGCAAGCGTCTCATCGTATGCTGATGGAATATCATATACCATCAGCATAAGACACTGTGACACAAAATTAGCCAGTCCACCTTTTTTATCAACGTCTTCAGGCACTTCATCCTCATCCTTTTTAATCAACTCATCCAAATGTTCCAGCAGGTTGCCAAGAATTGTAACTGTTTCTTTTCTGCGAAGTAGCGTAAGGAATGCAATCTTCTTTTTTGCTTCATTTTGATTGTAGTCATCACATCTAAGTAAAGAACATGCCTTTGCAAGATGCATCAACGAATCCTCATCACCGTTGTCGCAAAGCACAAGCAAAGCAAGCCATTCGTATTTGCGTCTTTCACGGCGCTCAAATGCCGTCATCGCTTTGGAACCAGCCAGAAATTTGCCAAAACCTTTGGAAGTCACGCGAAGAGCATCTACCAGTTCATCTTTCTCCGCCTTGCTCCAATCCATAAACCAGTAGAACATCAACCAGTGGTGAAGGCAGTCATCGTCGTCAATATTACTCTTTATGATTTCTTTCTTGAACATCGACTGCAACTTGTCCTCCCACTTGGTCCTCACCAGTTCCATGTAAAAAATATTATACAGAATCCATGCGCGGTTATTGCTGGTGTATTCCTTGCTACGGCAAATCAAGAGAAGATTCCTGAAACTCTCCCTGCGTAGCGCACTGTCATTCTGAAAACGACTTGAGCGTGTAAGCCGCTGTACCGACTCCAGCACAAGAGGGTTCTTGAACTTTCTTCCATCGCCGTCTGTGAAATGCGGCATCGTCAACAATGAAAATGGACGCTTTTCACCTTTTTCATCATCACCCCATATCAGACGCTCCTCCAATGCCAAGTTAAGAAGCGGTTGCCACAGTTTTCGCCCCTCGTTGCTGTCCAACCAATTGCCTGCGGGCATCCATGATTCAGGTTCTTCATCTGGGGATTCAGAAACCCATTTATCTTGAGTCTTTTTCCACTCCAGAATTTTATGCGCTTCAATTTTCATGTTTTCCACGGCATGCCTTTCGACCTCCTTGAACTTTAGATAGAAGACCGAATGAACGTCCTTCGCCGACAATGCCACAACAAATGCAAGCAAGGACATAATAAAAAAGGGTTTTCTCATCATCGATTTCTCCTTGACAAAGACTCGAGAATTTCCATTTATCTATTACGAATTATAAACATATTTAATTATCTCTAATATCTAACATACATCAATCGTTTTTTCTCATTTCACGCCAATCGTTATATCTTGCATACTGGAACGAATTAAACAATTTCCATTTCAAAAGTCAATAGCAGATATGAACAATATTTATTAGTAATTGAGCAGGTCATGGAAATCCTCCTTATTGGCCTCCCACCATTTGCGGCATTATTTCTCTAATGGCTGAAAACTTGGTATTACAGGCATTTCTTTGCGTGGCGCACTTGGAACACTCATGCCCAGTTTTCCTGCACACCACTTCTCAATCCTGTCCAAATCATCAGCGGTATAGAATCCGTAATTGTTCTTTACGGGGAACTCTTCATTGAACTTATTCATGAGGCTCAATGCCTTTGCGTAGCAGTTTCTTCGTGGAACCTTGCCGCCGCTTGCCAAAGTAATGTAGTCCTCCGCCCTGAGTCCATTTACAAGAAAACGAATGATCTTGTCAGAACGTGCAAATGCCAAAGCGTCGAGCAACTCAGAAAGAAGCACATCATCAGGCTCGGAGATATTCTCCGCATCCGCTATCAATGTGTCCGTCGCGCTTTGGTCGCCGAACCTCGCCAGAATGGAATTTATCCTATATGTTCCAATTGTGTTTTCCGTCTTGATTGAGCGAGCAATTTTGACAACCTTTTCCCGCTGGCAGGAAGGCAAGGAGGCATAGAGCAGGAGATTCTCAAAACTATTATGCGTTTCGTATGCATCAAGTATAGATGAATGATGGCGGTCGATGAGTTCAGGCGGCACGAACTCCCGTAAATTTCTAGCGGCTTCTGAACGCACTCGACTTGATGTGTCCCTCTTTATCAACGAAACCATCAGGGAAACAAATTTATCAACTTCCCTGGCATCCTGCCGACTGTTCTTCTCTTTTGATTTGTAATACAATTTTGCTGAAAACCTAATTACTTTTGATCGGTTCTCTTCTGATTGTAAAGAATCAATATGCTCCAGAAAGGCAATGGCGTCCTCAAGGCCATTTGTGTAATCCTGAAACATAAAAGGTGGATTAAGTCCTTCATTAAGGCCTTTTATAATCTCAGCCACGTTTTTCGGCTGTGCATTGGTGGCATTTAAGATAATGCAAATAAGAGAGAAAAAATAACCACGGCAAAATGATGTCATCGTTCAAGCCACCTTGTCAGTCTATGTTAGTTTGTAGTTCTTACAATGGCATCCCATTGTAATCCATCCTATGAAACACACTGTGTTTCCTGCTTCGTGATGAGAAGGCCAGCGTCCTTTTCCAGTTTACTCACTGACTGATATTGCGACTGAGTGTGTACACAGGTGGTGTTACTACCTATGTAGGCTTTCGACACTGACTGGCAAGCGGCGAAGCCGCGGAGGATTACAGGCGTGGGCAAGCGAGCCCCCACAGGGCGAGCGCAGCCCACGTGTCGAGCAACGTTAATGTTCTCCGCGCCGTGCCATGAAGCGAATGCGGAACGGCATGGCGCATCAATTGCCATAATTCGCTGATGCATTAGTCCCATTAGTCCCATTAGTTCCATTAATGGCTAAGATTATTTGCTCCGACACAATTGCCCCCTATCTTACGGCTCTTTCAGGCTCATAGTTTTCGCCATGTCCTCAACTATAGCCGCCAGAGGCACTACACGGCTGCCGTTGGTTGTTTTCGCCAGCCGTTCAAGAAGTTCTCGTGCATCGTTGGCGTTCATCACCTTCAGCAGCGGTCTGAGTCGCGCAAGCGCCATGCACTGCCAGACGGGATGCAGCCCTTGGATGTTCGAAAAAGCGACAATAAGAGCCACGCAGTCCTTCGCGGAATTGATTTTCGCGAGGCATTTGGCATAATCCTGTGCAGCGAATGGAATGCGGTTCTGATTTTCCGCTTCGAGAGCGAGTCGGAAAGCGTCGGCGGCAGAAGGCGAAAGCCGTTCTGCGGCGGCAATTGTTTCCGTAGAAATGACTGGCGGCATGTCGCAGAAGAGACCTGTGACCGCCACGCATGGGCTTCTGTGCTTGAGGACAAGAAAGCGCGGAGTTATCATGTCTGTCGCCAGAAAACGCTCATAGACGCCTGTGTCAGACTTGCCAGACCAAACGGCAGTCAGCAGTTCGCCGTTCTCATCCAGTGCGACTATCGACTGCTGCCTGGGATGCAACGTATTGCGCCAGTCCAAGTCTCCAAGGCAGATGGAAATAAGTGAGCCCTGCGCCAATTGAGAGACATCGATGCGGAGGTTCGGCCCTGCATCGTCGAACGGATGCCACACACCGCCGTCGTTCCACCATGCGGACAGTCGCATCGTCTTGCCAGAGAACAGTCCGCCATTGGCAGAGGATGAACCGCCATATTCAAGGCATTCATCAAGCCATGCGGAGGATTGCCATTCCTGATAATTGGACGATGGATTGATTGCCGCAAAGCGGGTGGCGTTTTTCCTCTTGATCCATAAGAGACAATGATTGCCGTCTGCCCGCATCAATTTGAAATCGGCTGGTCCTCCTATTGCGGCTTTTTGATTTGGAAACTTGATTAGCCATGGCAAAAGATAGGAATTCTCGCCGTATGCCAACGGCCAGTCGCCAAGGGTGAGTCTGTCTGGTGGGAGAGACCTGACGCCTTTGCCGAAACGCGGGAAATGGCGTCTGACAGTCGCCATGAGCGCATCGTCGTTCGCCGCCATCTGAAGGACGCGGCATAACGCCTGCATCGCCGACTGCATGGGAGCCTCGTTCTGAAGCGTCCTGAAAATTTCCGCGATGGGCGCGAGTACGCCATCCAAAAGCGCAACATCCCGCTGCCCACCGTCAAACCAGCGCAGGAAGGCAAGATGCGCCTTGTCGGAAAGAAGAGTTGCCTTGCCGCGATTGTCGTTTGGCTTGGCGTCTGCGAGCAACCTTTCCGCTTCCACTAAGTCACCAGACTGTATATATATATTGTATAGGTCGTGAACAACGCTGGAATCGCCGCTGTCCGCGCACGGATTGTGCAGAAGGACTCCAGGGACGCTTGGCAGACCGCCGACGCCGCGTTCGCGATATACGACAGCTACGAATTCGTTGTCGCCGTCCATCGCCCATGCGTCTGGCTGAACAATCAGCCGCGCCCTCTGCGCAGCTTCGGTAAAGGCTGGAGAGTCCTCTTCGGGAAAGCGACCGACAATTCCGATGCGGCGTCCGTTGAGATAGAAGGCGGCTACATCGAAGACAGGGCCGCAGTCCACAACCACAGGCGTGTTCATGCGACGCGGCGAGTCGCCATTCATCAGCGAGAACGCATTCCTGAAAACGGCGTAGTACATATTCTCGCCCCACGCCTTCCAGCCACGCCAAGGCATCGGTGCCTTGTGCCACTGCAGTTGTGTCTTGACTGACAGAAGCGAGAGAGCCTTTTCGAGCGAGTCTGCGCTGTTGAGGCGTCCGACAAGCGTCTTGTCGCCGATGAAAGTAATCTCCCACTGTGCGTCAGGAGCCACCAACGCCGCTTTCAGGACAGGCGGTCCAACAATTCCGCCAAATACCGACAGATTCCACACATGCACCGCCATATAGTTGCCGAACGGCGTCAATCTTGCGGCGGCAATCCGATATAGACGGTCATCCTGCCACGCCGAACTTTTCGCAAGCGTTCCTGTTCCGCCGACCTTCACGCCGTTCACGAAAGTCTCGTCGGCATCGTCAATGACGCCGAGGTCGGCATAGACATCCATGCCTTGCAGAGCATTTGGCACATCGAACTCGCATCCATACCATCCGAAAGTGTTTTTCATCGGCATTATGCGTGTGAAATCGCGATGCGGAAACTCCACGGCGTGCCAATGAAACTCAACACGTTGCTCCTCCGTCAGTTTTCCTTCGGAGAGCAGCTTTTCGGCGGCGGGCGGGATGGTTTCGTGGAAATGTCCGTCGCCTGAATGCGGAGCCTCCACGCCGCGCACGTCGTTGCCAAAGCACGGCAGAAAACGCCATCTCTCGCGAGGAGAGGTGATCAGCATAGGTGAGGCCTTAGCCTTCTTGAGAGGCGCAATCGCAATTTGAGGGCTTGGTGCCAAATCAGCCGCCTCAGCAATTTCTTCCCTTGCGACATTCATTCTAACAGCCACCTCTTTTTCCGTTGCAACCATCCTCCCCAATTCTGCTGCCTTATTGTCTTCAGTTGCTTTCATCTCCGCCGACTCAGCGGCCTTTCTGCTTTGCCACACGTTATATGCATGGAAACAGTAACCCAAGGACGCCAGAAGCAGCAGTGCCGCAATCGCCGCCTTTGCAGCCGAAGCATGCGAAACGGCTGAACGCGCTTTGACTGCTGCAAGCAGTTCGTCCGCAGAGCGTTCCCCCTCTCTTGCGACATTGCCCCTCTGTTTCATCTTCTCAAGTAGTTCGTCTATATCTCTCTCATTCATCTTTCAGAGCCTCCTGCAATAGTTTTCTTGCTCTGTGAATTCTTATGTACAGCGTATTTGATGTGCAGCCAAGCATTTCCGCCGCATCATTGGTGTCCAAGCCGCCGAGAATGGCGACATGAATCGTCTCACGGTAGATTTCTGGAAGCGCGGCAATAGCTTCTTCAAGCCGCTGATATTCAGCTTCCGTATTATTGTCAGGGGGCGCGGAGTTTTCTGGCAGTTCTTCCAGCTCGGTCTCATTCCTGCGTTTGCGAATGCGGAGAATATTATAGCTCTCGTTCATGACAATGCGAGCAATCCAGCCCGCCATCCGCTCTGGCTTCCGTATGAGTAAACGGCCACGCCAAGCCTTCAGAAGCGCGTTCTGGAGCGCGTCGTCCGCATCCGCCCGATTCCATAGTATTCGCCGCGCGATTCCACGGAAAAACTCCAGTCGGTCGCGGACGACTCCCTCGAACAGGCTCCTGTTGTCTATGTTTATAAACATTATCTCAATGGCTTTGCTTGTACATGCTTTTATACTATAGACGCAAAACCACGAGTTTTCTTACAAAAATATTATTGAAATATATTATTATGGTCATTCGGCCTTTGCGGCCTTTGCGTCAAGCAAATGGCGGGTCTTGCGGTCAAAGTTAAGACCGACGATCCAAATTGGAAGGTTCTTGGCACGGTATGGAACATCGTAGCCCTTTGCCTTGACCTGTTCCAAGGCAGCGTCGGCAGATTCATTGACCTTCAACTCGAAGATGAAGATTCCACACGGATGTTCGGCGATGATGTCGGCCTGGCCGTTTGCCTGTCGGTCCTCTGTTCGGCACTGGATGGCCTGCGACCAGAGCAGCGTCAGGAGAATGCGTTCGAAGGAGTATTCCTGCACATTCCACTCAGTCGGGCCGTAGGGCATGGCGGCGTATAGCGACTTGAGGCCAGTGAAGAATGATTCCCACTCCTCGCCCAGCAGGTTGTCCCCCAGTGAGGAGACCCAGCCAGTATCCTTGTTGGCGATGACCGAGGCTGTCACGGTGGCCAGGTCCTGCCGCACCTCAACATCAGGCACATGCAGGCTGTAGGTCTGTTTGAGTGGATTGTAGTCACTGATAGTCAGATATCCTGTCTGGAAGAGCATAGGAACAGTTCGGAGAGCACGGATGTCCGTCACGTCGAAGTCGCGTTCACGCACATTCTGAACCTTGTCCATATCCACACCGAGAAACTCCTCGCGTTTAAGATAGTTCATCAGAATGGCGGCCTTGCCTGTCGATGACCAGCAGTTGACGAAATAAGTCTCCTTGTCAGCAAGGTTGCTTCCGATGGACACAGGATTGTAAACAGTCTCGCAAACCTTTTTTCCAAAGCGGTAGCCATTGAACCACCTCTTGAGTTCGGCACGGTATGCATTATTGGATAGTCCCATCATCTCGGCATGTGTGCGCAAATGCTCACCAAAGAACTCGTCCAGTTCGCCTTCCGTGTAGCCGAGCATGGTAGCATATTCGTTCTTGAACGAGATATCAACCAAGTTGGAGAGCGCAGAGAAGACTGACATCTTGGTGAACTTCGAGACACCAGTGATCATCAGGAAGCGTATCTCCCCTGTGCGGTCCTTCATCTGGCGGTAGAAGTTGGCGAGGTATCCGCGGACAGCCTCAGCGTCGTCAGGCTTGTTTAGCAGTTGCGCTACAGGGTCATCGTATTCATCGATTAGAATGACGACGCCTTTGTCGTCGTTGGCTGCGGAAAGCGAGTCGATTGCCATGCCGAAGTTAATTGCAGGCGGTGCAGATTCCTCATATTTACCGCCCGCATCGCAAATTGCCTTGCGTACCACGAACGGGAAACTCTGCCTGAACTCCTCGGCTGACGATGCAGAGGCGAAGCCCATGTTGAAGTATAGCACGGGGTATTTCTCCCATTTCCAGTCCGTACGTGAGATGGCGAGTCCCTCGAAAAGTTCGCGACGTCCCTCGAAAAGAGCCTTGAACGTCTTTATCATAAGGGACTTCCCGAAACGACGCGGGCGGGCGATGAAGAATCGTGATGCCTCAAGACATGTAGCAAGACGATGGAAATAAGACGTCTTATCCACATAGACGCATCCTTTTCTTCTCAATTCTGAAAATTCGCTGGTGTCTATGGCAATCGGTTGAAGCATGCTTGTTTCCATGTCGCATTTTAACTAATTATTTATTCTGACAATATTATAAGCGACAATTGGAATATGTCAAATTGTATATATTCAATTTAGTGTATTTCGGAACGAGAGTATGGACTCCTACTTCTCTCGGACGAGGAGGACGCGGTCGGAATAGATTGCACTGACCTTATCCTTTGAGTCCTTGACGTATGCGGGACCGACGCATTTCAGGGAGATGTAGGCGATGTAGTCGTTGTCGCCGCCTGGGACGTAGAGGTGGTCGGTGAACCATTGGTCGGTCCATGAGCGATGCGCATGGAAGAATCCAGTCTTGTCGAGAGTGACCTTGCCCACCTTGTAGAAGTGATATTTGCCGTCCTGAGCGATCTGGTCAATCGGAAGCGGACCGTGTTGCTGGACAAATTTCTGCTTTCCCTTGACATAGTATCCAAAAGTCATGCCGCTGTAGCCTGTGGCCTGGTCTTCTGCCTTCAAGGCGCGACCGCCTGCGGCGTCAGGGTCAGCGTAAACAGTGCGCACGGGAACATAGTCCAGAGTGTCATGCCATGTGATTTGATGAATGACCTTGCATCCATCGTATTCCTCTGGCATGGGAATTGGCGTTTCAACGCCTTCGTACATCGCGACTGTCCTAAGGAACCATTTTGAAGTGGATGCCCAGTCCTGCCAAACAACATCACAATCGTCCCTGATGAACTTGAAGAAGGCCGGCATGTCACTAGAGGCGGTATTTTTGAAACGCCTTAGCCGCGCATAATTCATGACAAGACGCTCCATTATGACATGCTTCCTGTAGTCAGGCGTTTTGGCTAGTTCCAGAGCCTTTGAGATATGCTTTTCGCAGGTGGCAAAATATTCCTCTGTGAAGTCAGGACGGTTGCGGTAGGAGAAATTTCCAAGGTCCTCCTTTATCTCCGACTGACGATTGACCATGAAGAGCAACAGCTCCTTCATGACTGGTGCGGCATCGCCGTAGTATCCTGCCATGAACTTGTCTGTCAACTCGTCAAGATTCAGGCTTGAGTCGTTAAGCAGACGCTTACCAAGCCATAAGCGAAGCGCATAGAAAGGTATCTGCATAGGAAATTCATGCTCCACGAAGAAACTCTCAACTCCCAGTTTATGATAAATGCGCAGATTGTCGGCAATGGCCTCATAGCAAATTCCAGCGGCAGTTCCGCAATAGGTCACCCAATAGTCCCAAATAGAGATGTTGGCGATGGGTGCCCAGGCGTTGAGTTCCGCCAATGCCTCTGCGTTGTTCGGATGATTCAGACTGCGGAGGGATTCTCTGTGACCGCCTGTCCACTCTGTGCCCAACTGTGCAAGGCGCACAAGCACATTCGGACGCGCCTTGATTCCGACAGGCGGCTTCGCGGCTGTATTGTACGCAAACATCTGGAGTTTGATGTATGGATAGTCCTTCTCAATACGCTCCGCAAGACTGTTCGTGAAGTCCATGACCGCACCGCCGTAACTTTGGTACTTCTCTACAAGCGCACGGCAGCCTGGACATTGACATTCGGATGCGTTGTCGTTGGCGGAAACTTCATAAAGAACGGGCGGATTGTCGGGCGTCTCCTTGATGTCTGCCGCTATGAACTCTCTGAGTTTCTTCTCGAAGACATCAAGCGTCTTGGGATTCGAGAGGCAGATCTGCCCTGGTCCCGAGCCGCTGGTCGAGCGGACGCGCTTCCCCTGTTTGTTCATCGAGAAGCAGTCTTCATCCTCTGGGGGAAGGTCTTTTGTATAGTAATAATATGTATGACACGCCTTGGTCGGCAGACCATACATGCAGAAAATACCATACTTAGGCATTGTTTCCCTAAAGACCTTGCCTCTCTCCTCGTCATGGAAGTAGTTGATACGATTGCGGGACTTGTAGAGCCAGCGCGCCTTGTCGTCGCTGCTGAAATATGAATGAATGGAGCGGATTCTGAAGTCTGGCATGCCTTTGATGTCTATGGATGGCCATTTGTCCAATGCGGATTTCGGGACAACGGTGAAGTGCTCATCCAGCCATAAGACGCCGTAAAGGCGTTCCAGCAGTTCGTATGCGCTGTAGATGACACCGCGCGGAGAACCGCCTACAAGCAATATGCGCTTGCCGTCCAGTGATTTAAGCATCCAATCCTCATTGCCCATAGTCGCGCAGTCAATGCCGCTTGCCTTCGCAAGCGCAGTATTTCCGACAAAGATGGACATTCCGCCCGAAGCAGTCTTTTCGCTCACAGTTGCGATTTCTGTCCCATAAGCTTGCTTAAGGTGCTGTGCTAGTTCTTCAGCCGCCGTCTTCTCGAAAATGGTTGGGGCTTCTGGCAACACAATCTCCAGAGCCATCGCGCAAAGCGATGCAACCATAAAAGATATCAATGCTCTAATTTTCATAGCAACTCCTCGCTTGTTGATTATTGAGATAATATACTTTGTATTTAAAGATTCCATAATCATCAGCATCAATATTAGTTAAGAATCAACATTTCATTTGCAATATCACTGTAACGTGATATAATACAATAAAAACAAACAGGAGATATTTTGAGATACCAGTTATATCAAGATTCTATGGAATAGTGATTCGAATGTATTTTCAACAGTAGGAACACAATCCTCCACATATTCATGCAATCTATGGTGACGATGTCGCCGCCATCGTCCTAAGCACGGGGGAATACTGGAGGGCAGTTTGCCCCCTAAAGCAATCGAAATGGTGCGGGAATGGATAGCACTCCACAAAAATGAATTAATACAAATGTGGGATACACAGGTCTATAAGGCGATTTCTCCACTCAAATAAGTTCTTGCTTTAAATATAAGGGTTATTAACATGTTCCATAAAATCAATGAAGTGTATTCTTTAGCCGATTCTAAGTTAAGTGTGCAATTTGCAGAAGGATGCACCAAAATCTACGATGTAAAGCCTTTGTTCAGCAAATGGGAGGCTTTCAAGAAGTTGGAGCAATCCGCTGAACTGTTCCATTCGGTAGAGGTTGGAGAAGGTGGCTACGGTGTCGTCTGGAATGATGAAATCGACCTATCATGCGATGAACTTTTCGAGAATGGCGTCAAAGTGGAAACGCCATTCGATGGCCTTATGTCATTTGGCGATGCAACCCAGCTATGGGAATTAAACGAAAGCACACTCCGAAAAGCAATAGCATACGGAAAACTAACTAGCGGCATAGATGCGCGCAAGTTTGGCAAGCAATGGGTAATATCCATGGCGGCAATGTTAAGAGAATACGGAAATCCAAAGCGTTAACCTGTCCAGCAAAGTCATTTCTTTAGTCGTTTGCCGCAATGCGGACAGAAGGTGTACTCCTCACTGTCATCTTTCTCATCTTGAGACTTTTTGTGCTGGATATGCTCCATGAAGCCTGAACTGATGATTCCAGTAGGGATGGCGACCATGCCAATGCCGAGGATGGCGATGAGGGCGCCGATGATACGACCGACAATCGTTATGGGATAGATGTCGCCATATCCAACAGTCGTTAGCGTGGCGACTGCCCACCAAAGTCCAGAGAAAGCATTTTTGAATTGTTCGGGTTGAGCGTCATGCTCGGCATAGTAAATCAAGAGCGAGGCGACTATCAACAGAAGAACCACGACAAAGAAAGAGACGAAAATTTCCCTTGCCTTGCTCTTGAACACAGTTCCGATTGAACTTAATGAGTCAGAATAGCGGTTAAACTTGAAGATGCGTAGGATACGGACAAGACGAAACGCCCGCAGTCCAAGAAACACGGATGGGAAGAGAATGCGAAGAAATAACGGCAGGATGGCCAGCAGGTCGATAATGGCCATCCCTGAAGTCATGTATTTGAACAATGCTTTCAGACGCTTTTCATTGGGGAAAAGAAGGTCAGATGTCCAAATTCGCAGAAGGTATTCCACTGTGAACAGAATCAGGCTAAGCCTTTCAAATTGCCTCAACACCGCACGAATTTTATCTGGCGGGTCAAAGGTAACGAGAAAAATGCTGATGATGCTAATGGTGATCAAAAGCATTATGAAGCAGTCAAAAACGCGGCTGGCGAGTTTGCCGTCCTCCGCTGGCTGAATCACCTCGAATACCTTTGCCTTAATTTTACGATACAAGGAAAGCATCTCTGGGAGACATCTCCATCAATAGATTTTTGTGATTTTGGCAAGGACCTTGAAGATTGGACCGCCAGTCGCGCCGAACTCAAGTTTGGCAGTATTCGCTCCTGCCTTCAGTTCGGGGAAACTGCCTTGGACAACGCCAGTCGCCTTGACTTCGCCAGTGCTGGACAGCACATCAAAGTTCTTGCCGTCGCGATAGCGAAGAGTATCGCCGCCGCCGAGCGTGCATGGGAATTTGATTGCAGAACCGTTTATGGTCAGAATCGGATCTTTCATCCGCGAGAGATTCTTGTGAATCACCACGCTGCCGATGTCAATGCGTGTGTGTACGCCATGTGCAAGATTGTTGTATATATAGAGAATATACTCTACTTTCGATGCGTCAAGCCCCATTGCCGAGATGTCGAACTCCTTGTATTGCCACTCTTCGCTGTCGGAGTTGACGGCGATGTTGTGCCATTCGCCCTTGACGTCGCGGAGTTGTAGTTTAAGGACTGCTCCGCCGAGCGATCCCTTCACCCAGATGCCAAGGCTGTTGGCGGAGGAAAGGTCCACTGGCTTGTCGAAGCGGCGACCGATTGCCGCCCAACCGCCATTACCGCCGTCTCCATTGTTGAATGCGGTGAAGGAGATGGCATTTTCAGCCGAGACGGGCGTCTTCGGTCCTTTCGGCATTCCCTTGACGGCTTCCGCCTTGAAGGTTACGCCTGGTTTGGCAGCGCCCTGATTAATGCCGTCATAGACGAACTTCGGATAGTCGTTGCGACCACCCTCAAGGTAGTTGGCGACATTAGAGCAGTCGTCAAGCACATCGACCGTTACGCCCGAATATGTGTTTGCCTGTCCTGCGTTATAGACATCCATGGAGAACTCAAGCCTTGGTTTGTCGTTAGGCGAGGCGCCGCCCTCGTCTCTGCGCATGATGTTCCAAACATTGTCTTTGCCGTCCTGCCTGATGATAAAGTGCGGCATCTCATATTCGTAGTTCATGCGTTTCCAATTGACATCTGCGCGACGTGTGCCGAATGGCTCGCCGAGCGTGAACATAGTGACTTCCGCCCTTGAGTCAAAGCCGCCAGTCGTCTGCGCTGACATGCTGAACGTGTTCTCTCCATTGGCAGCCTGCGGATAAGCGCCATCCATCACGGCATTAAACCGTTCCTTGAGTTCGCCGCGCTCAGTGAAGAGTTCGCCTCTTCCAAAAGAGTCTATTTCAATGTAGTCGCCAGAGGTCATGCTGACAGGAATTGAAAGCGACTTGCCATTCGCCGTGAACTTGATGTCGTTCAGGGTGACACGCGTCGTCGGGCAGACGACAATGTCGCTCACTTCGATGTTCGTGGAACCTTTGGCGGGAATATTGTTCAGGAAAACAGATGCGCTTGAGATGTGCGGGAAGTTCAACTCGCTTCTTGTGTTGCAGTTGGTGTTTTGGGCTGTGCTATAAGGCCAGATGTAGTTCGGCATGCGTTCCGTGTCCCTCTCGCGGAAGAGAAGCGTGAAGTATTTCCATCCCTTGAAGTCAATGTCGATGTAATGGTCGGAGACAGCACCCGCATACACATAAGGAGATGTAAACTGTATGCAGAGCACTGCGCCTGAAGCGTCGCCCTTGACCCATACGCCGAATCCGCGGCATGCCTGGAGCGACTTGTATGGATGTGGATAGGAGAACTGGCACTTTGTCCACGCGCCATTGGCCTTTTTTCCTGCGTTCTTTGCGTTGATTGCAATGCGGCTTGATTGGATTCCATCGCCAGGAGGAAGGAATTTAACATCCTGCGTGACATTTTCGGCGGTTGCCAAAACAGGCTTCACGTCAGGATTGTCAAAATCCACGAAAGTAAAGGCGTTCTGTGAGTCCTTGATGCAAGAATACAGTGCCTCAATACGAAATGATGGATTCTGCGCTGAATGCGGATTGGTGAACTTCCATGTCTCAGTCTCCTTGTTGAGAGTCGTTAGACGGCGCTTTGAGACTGCCATTGGGCGCAGACGCCATTTGCCCGCATCGTCCATACGCAGTGTGAAATCGCTCTTCTTGGTGCCGACCCGCGCAAGGTCGTCTTCCGTGAAATAGCGCGCCAGACGGAATCGCTCATACCATCCAAGAATGGTCATCATCTCCATGATTCTGCCGTTCCATGGATTCTTTGTGACATTGACGCTCTGTATTGACATTGGGCTGTCAATCGCAAGATTCTTGGCAGCGAAATATTCGAATTCGTCCATGAATTGGCCGCGAGTCTGTTCGGATGGTCCACGAGGTGCCCACCATCCTAACTGCGACTGAAGCAGTTCACTCTTTCTGAAGTTCCTGTATGTAGAGTGAGCGTCATGGTTGTTCTTCATCGCCCAGAGCGGATGGTCCCACGCTCCAAGACGCGTGTGGAACCACCAGTTGTTATGCCCCCACTGGCTTGCCTCTATGACAGGTTCGCCCTTGAGCTTTTTGAAGATTTTCCAGCGCATGGTGTCAACGGCATATCTAGTGCCCATACCCTCGGAGCCGTCGAAATACATTCCGTCGAGTCCAATGTAGTTGTATGTGTTTGCGATGGTGTCCGCCAACTCGTCGGCGAGTTTGCTGTCTGGGTCTGGATAGAAGGCGATGTAGCGCTGGTGGAGATAATCAGCCTTTTCGCCTTCCGCGTGGGCGGAAACCTTTGTCTTGAATGCGCCGCGTGAGCATTTCAGGAAAGCGTATGGCTTCTCGCGCGAGATTTCGCTGTACTGTATCAGTTCCTTGCCTATCTTTATTACATTGCCGTTGCATGAGTAAGTGAAGACCAATTCATGCTTTGGTATTGGCATCTCGTTGACGTAGATGGCGTCATCCGTCTCGCTCATCGGACGCGCAAGAGTGTATGTTGCATCGACCAACAAATCATCTGACGGCACGGGAGTCACCCACGAGTCGCCTGTGGAGATGCAGGCGGTCAATGTATGGAAACTGGCCTTGAGACCAGCAGCGTGTATGCGGTCCACAGTGTCCTTCAGGTCCTCTATTCCCTTTGGATAGAGAATGCGGTTCACTTCATTGTGACCAAGAGTCTTCCACCAGCCGTGAATGTGAACGAACTCGAACCCGCCACGCTTCGCGAGTTCAATCCATGCGTCAGTGTCCTTATGCCTGATGTCAGAGAAAAGATACGACCCTCTTGTGTTTTCGCTGGATGCGGAGAATGGACCGCCGTTCTTGGAATATGGCATGCCTTCAGCCTGCGCCATGTTCTGAAGAATTTCCGCCAATTTGTCCGCAGGGGCCGCGACCAACGCAGCGACCAGACCGTCCATTCCGCAGTAGTCGTCTCCAGCCGCGTATGCCACTGTATCTCCGTTGACTTTTTGTCGTGCAACTGCCACTTTTAGGCTGAGGCTTCTCAGACATAGCCCCGCGTTGTCATCGCGGTAGATTCCAGACATGCCGCCGACGTATTTAGTCATTTTAGGCACCATTCTGAAGAACATAACACTATTGAGTTGTGGTATGTCTATCTTGACAGGCGTTATTTTGAAATAGTCTCCCGCGCTCTCAAAGCGGACCTTCAGTTGTGCATCTGGCAAACTCACGAATGTGAACTTCACAACGTTTCCATCCTCGACACTAGCCGCAAATGGAACCAGCCCATCTTTGTCACCTTTGAGCATCGCCAAAACCATGGGGCATGGATTCCCCAAGAGTTCACGATCGCCGTCCTTAAGGCGAATCGATGAAATCGCGGCGTTCTCGTTGAGCGTCATCGTGGCGTATTTCGTCTCAACAGTAAGAATCTTTTTGCCAAGATTATCAGAGGAAACCAATGTGTATTCGACGCTTTCGCGCCCCTTTCCATCCGCCAACTGAACAATCTCATCGCCCTCGAGTGCGCGTCCATAGATTCTTATTTCATCGACAAGTCCCTTGTGGGAAATCTCATTCCTGTTGTATGAGCCCAGTTCCGCAACGGTTCTGGCCTGCAAATCATAGTTCCACTTTCTTGTGTTGACCAATTTGCCATTGACATATCCCTTAAGTTCTGGTTTCTTGAATGTCACGGCAAGATGATACCACTTTCCAAATTCAATGTTGGTAATCAACGGCACACTACCCTCTTCCCAGCCGCTTATCGCATGGCCCTTTGAGACATCGTACCACTCCGCACCAGGCTTGCCAACTCTGAAAGAGCATCTCTTTTCATCCACAAAGAACATGAAGCCGCCTGGATTCCAGCCTGCCGTGAGGACATTCGGCCACTTTCCTGACTCTTCCCACATTACCCACGCTGAAATGCTCATCTCATCAGTAGTGCTCAGTTCTTTTGGCATAGGCACAGTGCA
>JAEEGL012328466.1_pt1 | contig 24725 bp, 29 predicted proteins | sample 9134231 | NCBI WGS metagenome assembly JAEEGL01 (sample SAMN16246548, study PRJNA631951) | gut metagenome | biome: gut microbiome; feature: rumen; material: fiber-attached | host: Bos | place: Iran: Karaj | collected 2018-10
CGAAAAAACAAAACCTCGCAAAACCTTATAAAATAAGGGTTTGCGGGGTTTTTTGATGCTCGTTTCGTGAGCTCAACTAGGCCAAAGTAACCCTAAATAAATGATAGCAAAATGATAGCAAAAGGGGGTTTTTAGACCATTTTTGGACCCCATAAAAACGAAATGATAGCAAAATGATAGCAAAAATTTTTTGCTGGCCGATTTTTGCCGATTTCGGCGTTGTAATTTTTTACAAAGTTTCAAATGGAAATTTGGCTATATTTACCTAATCTTTTTCGAAGAAAAACACAAAAAAAATCTTCCGTATCTGGGGTGCTAGAGACCCCAGCCGGAAGATTCTATTCTTAAATGAGTCGGATCTGATTTATGACCTCCGTCGCGTCTTCCTTTTCCTCCATGATGTGATTGTACACGTCGAGAACCACCTTTTCGGTGTCGCCCATCAGTGCCGCTATTTTCTTAATGGAGATCTTGGGAATCTGATAGCAAAGTTCCGTACAGAAATTATGTCGAAAAACGTGGGCGGTCAGACCGGGAATCATGTTTATCACGGCCTCCGTTTTTTTCGTCACGGGATTGTATGCATTTTTTCCGCCGGCGGCTGCGTTGATTTTCAGGAGAATTCTGTCAAACATGTAGAGGTAGCCAGATTTGGTAATTAATTCTCCCGAGTCATTCCCAAACACGTAGTGCCTGCTCCCAAGGATGAAGTCTTTAAAATAATCCATCTGGGGAAAGGGCACCTTTCTGTAGCCCCGTTCGGTTTTAGGGCAATTCTTAAGCTCCGGTTCATTTTTTAGGAAGATGACCGTCTTGTCAATCGTTATTTCTTTCCTTTCAAAATCAAAGTCCTTGGGCGTGAGGGCCAGGACTTCCTCCCTGCGAAGCCCGCAGGATGACAGGATGGAAACAAGACACCGCTCACGCGTCGTAAAGTCACATTTTTTGATGGCTTCCTTTTCCAGGGGCGTTAAAGGACGTTTCTCCCTGGGGGAGTATTTGGGAAGGGATATGTTGTTGCAGATCAGGTCAAAGTCGGCCTTGGGAAGAATGTGGTCCTGTACGGCCATCCGTATGATCTGACGAAAGGTCACGTAGATCTGTTCGCAGGTGCGGGGCTTGTCAGAGGCCGCCGCGATGACGCTCTGAAAATGGGAGTGCCGTATTTGGTCAAGCGATACGTTTGCGATGGACCTTAGGTGAATGTCGATGACGTTGCGGTACATGACCACCGTGTTTTTTTCCTTTGTTCCTTTCTTCGCCGTGGACAGCCAGTGGTTGGCATATTCGCCGAAGGTCATGTTTGTTCTTACAAGTGCACCCCTTTCTTTTATGTTCCGTCGGAATTCGTAAACCTTTTCTTCAAGATCCTTTGAGGATTTCTTGCTTGTAATTTGTTTTCTCCGTTTTTTTCCGTTGGAGTCATAAGTTCCGTCCCAGACAAACGCAACCCATTCTTTGCGCTTCTCACTATATGTATATTTGGCTTTAGCCATTAGAAGATGGCTCCTTTCAATTATATGATCGGGGTCGGTTCCCGTCGATTGCTGTAAGGTTGGATTGGCCGTGGACAACTACTTGGCAGTGGACGATTAATGGGCAGTGGACGATTAATGAGAAGTGGACGATTAATGGGCAGTGGACGATTAATGAGAAGTGGACGATTAATGGGCAGTGGACAACTACTTGGAAGTGGACGATTAATTGATTCTGGACAACTAGATGATAAAACTGGTTAAAGTTTATAATGAATTCCCTGTTTTGTCAAGCAGGCGTAAAGTGTCACCTTTTTGTCACCCATTCGTCATCTTTTTGTCACCTGTTTGTCCGTTGCGGGGGCTTTTTGAACGTGATATTATTATAATGCGAAAAGAAATGAGGCAGGCGAAAGGCAAAGCCAAAAAGTCAGCTTCATTTCTTTTTTGTTTTCAAACTTAATCCAGGTAAACAAGAAGGCATTCCGTCTCCCCTTGCGACGGGTGCCTTTTTAGTTGCTTTCATTAAGGTAAGTAATAAAGATGGATTGTTAGGCGCTTTCCATGACCTGGAAGTTTCTTTCGAGAATGAGGTTAAGAAAAGAAGTGGAGTTGGGAAGCCCGAAGTCAAGAAAAGAAAAAAGGAGAGGACGGAGAATGTATTTTTGCAGGGAAAACGGGGAGCTGTTTCTATTGGAAGTGATGATGCGGCAGGCTCCGGGATTCAGACCGAGAAAAAGCGGCATCAGGGTCATGCATCGGAATCTGACGATGGACGAAGTTTTTGGGGTGAAGGGAAAGGAGAAAATGAGAATCAGAATGGAAAGATATGAAGTGCCGGAGCGAATCCGGAAGGACGTATCCGGCAGGAGCGGTGAAGGTGAGCTGTTTAGGGACGGGGCGCACAGGGAACGCTTCATGAAGGTGCTTGCGGGTCCGTGCCAGAGACAGATGCAGGGAAACGGAAGATTCCTGGCGGCAGTGTATCTGCTTTCCTGTGACGACTGGCTCTGGGAAAGAACGAAGGATCAGGTAACTGACCTGGGGATCCTGTTTGACGATGTCTCCGTTCAGGGCGCAGACGCGGAAAGGAAGGTTTTGTATCATTCCGCTAAGGAAATCTACACGGGCATACAGTTCATCAGCCTCGAGCAGATGGTGGATTCGAAAACGGTAAGCGACGAAGTGCTGTCTTTGATCGTGAGCGCGTACCTGCTACGAGTTGCGGGCATCAGTCTGGCAAAGGGGGTGAAAAAGTGACGGAAGGGATTGCTTACAAGGTTCTTGACGAAAAGGGAAGGATCACGATTCCGTTTGGCTTCAGAAAGGCCGTCGCGATCATGCCCGGAGACGTCGTCAGGATTGCGCTGGATAAGGATCAGGGATGCATCGTCATCTCCAAGGCTAGCGTGATGGATTATGAAAGGGAAGATCCCGAAATGCTTGAGGCTTGCATTTATGCAGCCGTAAGAACCCTGACTAGGGAGAAGAAGGTGGCACTTGCGGCAAGCCTTCTTGTTCCGGTGGCCGGATCGATTGGAATGTAGGAAGTTGAAATGAGTGACACAGGCAGGGATTTTGAAAAGGAACGAAGCAAGGAACCTGAACATGATCAGGGAGAATTCGTTCAGGGAAGGCGGGTGCTGGTTGACGCGGTGTTTTACAAAAGGGAACTGATCGATTACGTTGAGCGGCTTGGCGAAAGGCGGTCCGGACGGGGGAGGGAATGCCGATGATTCCGAAAAAAGGAAAAATGGTCCGGCAGACCGCACGGAGACGGGCGCGGCGGAAGGATTGCGTTCTTTTTTGTTAAGGCAAAAGGGCTAGGAAACTTAAGGCCCAAACAAGAATAAAGGAGAAAAAAGATGGCGAAGAATGAGAAACAGAAGGCCGCGGCTCCCGCGGGGGAGCCTGAAGTGGAGAAAAAGGAAGGAAAGGAGGAGGCAGTCGGACAGGCTCAGGAACCCAGGGCGCAGGCGCCCAAGTACGACGTGCGGGTCGGCCTTTTCCCCTCTGAGGGACCCGTAAGGGGCGTTTGCACGGTAACCATTAACGGGGAGTTCGCGGTAAAGAACGTGAAGATTATTGAGGGCAGCAAGGGACTCTTCGTGTCCATGCCTTCCTACAAGTCGGGCGAGGAGTACAAGGATTTGTTCTTCCCCGTGACCAAGGAGGCAAGGGCCGAGCTGCAGGAGGCCGTGCTTAACGAGTACGAAAGACAGGTGCAGATTCACAGGTATGACGGGCACCAGGGAAGTCAGCAAGCGCAGGCGGAAGCGCCGCAGGGCGTTCCCATGAATGCCATGGCGTAAGGGACGGGCATGGGTCCCATTAATTAAAAACTGAATATTGAATGCAACGGGGCTGGGATTTTTCAGCCTTGGCCCTGCAAAGACAAACAACTGACAAAGAAAATGGAGGAAACAAAAATGAAGAATTTTATCGAAACAAAGATGATGAAGGCAAAGATGGTTATGGTTCAGGCCAAGGAAAAGGTGGCGGAAGTGCTGGCTGACCGCAGGGGAGAGAATTACGTGGACACCGCGGTGAAGATCCTGATCGCCGTTGTGCTGGGCGCGTTGCTTCTTGCGGGCCTGTATGCCCTTTTTGGTGACATCGTGATGCCTACCCTTTCCCAGCGCGTGACCGAGATGTTTGATTACGCGGGATGATGAGGGAAGCGGCGATCCTTGTGATTCTCATGACGTGTGCCGTGGGGGACGCAAGGACGAGAACCATTCCGAACGCATTTCCGCTGGCAATCGCCGCGTGCTGCCTGATCCCGCCCCTTTCGGTTCATCCGACGGGGGCATTGGCGGCACTGCCGCTTTTGTTTGCGGCGCTGGCCTGCGGCGGCGTGGGAGGCGGTGACGTAAAGGTTGTGGCGGCCCTGGGGCTCGTCGTTGGCCCCGTAAGGGCATTTTTGATTTTGACCGCGGCACTTGCCTTCCTCGTGGCATGGGATGCCTTAATGAGGCTTGTGCGGAGGGGAGGGAGGGCTTATCCTTTTGTGCCCTTCCTGTCCGCCGCCGCGTTCGTCACGCTGTGCGGCATGAGGTGAGCGTCAGCGGATTGAATGCAAAACAGGGCGTGTCGGGCAAGGGGAAAACCGCGCCGTAAGGCTTGAAATTGATTTTTGGAGTGAGGTGTAAGAGAAATGAGAAACAGAACGACTTTGGGAATTTTGTGCATCGCGGCGTCGCTGGTCCTGTGCTTCGTCGTGACGCCCTTCATTAACAGGGGCATGAGCGCGAAAACAAAAATCGTCAGGATGAGGTCGGACGCGAAGGCCGGAGCGGCAATAGAGCCCTCCATGCTGGAAGAGGTCGAAGTGGGAAAGTACAACCTGCCAGACAAAGTGATCATAAGCAGGGATGACGCGGTCGGAAAGTACCTGACGGCCGACGTGCTGGCAGGGGACTATCTGCTTGCTGGCAAGGTGACGGACGAACCCGAAAGGGAGAACGAATACCTTTTTAAACTGGACGGGAAGAAACAGGCGATGAGCGTGACGATCGGTTCCTTTGCGGAGGGCCTTTCGGGAAAGCTGAAAAGCGGCGACGTGGTGTCGGTGATCGTCCCCGACTTTCAGAAGACGGGAAAGACGGTCATTCCCACGGAACTGAAGTACGTGGAGGTCATTGCCGTGACCGCAAAGTCAGGAAATGACGCAAATGACGGGAAGGCGAAGGCGGCTTCGGATGATGAGGATGACGGAAAGCGCGAGCTGCCGACCACCGTGACGGTGCTGGTGACGCCACTGCAGAGCAGGATCCTCGCCATGCTGGAAGAGGACGGCAACATGCATCTGTCCCTGGTGTACCGCGGGGACGCGGCAAACGTGAAGAAGTTCATTGACGAACAGGACGGGGCGCTTGCCGAGATTGAAAAGCTCCTTGACGCCGCTGCGGAGGAAAAGGCGCAGAAGGGCGGGAAGTACGTGACCGTCGGATCTGACGGAACGACGATCACGGCAACGTACCTTGGATCTGCCAGGACGAACGTGATCACGGAGGGCAACCGCATCGCGACGGGTGACCTTCCGGCGACTGCGGCAACTGGAATCAAGGACGTGAAAAAGGCCGGGGAACTGACCGGTCAGCAGTAAGGAGGAATTTTCGATGGCTTTTGGCAAAAGAAAGTGGGAGAAGGACGAAAAGGCCGGAGGCAGGATCCCGGGCGGCACGGTTGCCGTGTGGGGGAGCGGCAACTGCGGTAAGACCGTGACCTCGATCAAGCTGGCCGAGCGCCTTACGGGGATGGGAAGGAACGTTCTGCTGATCTTTGCTGACCCGGAAACGCCCGTGTTTTCATACGGATGCCCGCCCTCCGAGCTTATGGGGGATGGCTCGCTTGGACGGGTTCTGGCGGCACCGCGCGTGGACGAACGGCTGGTTAAGGAAAACTGCGTCTTTTACAAGAAGAACAAGTACCTTTCCATGCTTGGGTGGAGGAAGGGTGAAAACCGCTTCACCCATCCGGCGTTCAGCGACGAAAGGGTGGCGGAGCTGCTTAAGGCTACGGAAGCCGTCGCCCCCTTCGTAATCGTGGACTGCACGAGCCGCATTTCAACGGATGTGCTGACGGCGAACGCGCTCCTTCTGGCGGACTCCGTTGTCCGCATGACGGGCTGTGACCTTAAGTCCGTCAGCTATTTTACCAGCCAGCTCCCGCTTCTCTCGGATGCCAAATGGAACCTGGCTGATTACGTGAAGGTGGCAGGAAACGTGATGCCGAATGAGGCACGGGGAAACGCGGACGGAATCCTCGGGAAGGCGGCGTTCCAGATTCCGCACTCGCTGGAGGTGGAAAAACAGTTTCTGGAAGGGGAGCTGTTCAGCGAGCTTTGCTACAAGGAAAGCAGGGCGTTTCGAAGTGAGGTTGCCAGGTTATGCATGGAGGTGTTTGGAACGTGAGGGACTTAATGAGAAGTGACGACAATCAGGAACTCTTTTTTGGCGCGAAGACGGAGGAGAAGGGTTTTGCGGAAGTGCTGGAAGAGGTGCGAAGCCACGTGACGAGGGAGGAATCCGTGCTTTTGACGGATAAGGCGGACGCGGAGCTGCTTAAGAGAAACGTGCGTCAGTACCTTCTGGACCACGGCCTGTCGGCAAGGGGATATTCCGCGGACGAACTCGTAAGCGCCATCTACGAGGAGATGGCGGGATACTCGATCCTTACGAAGTACGTGACGGCCGAGGGCGTGGAGGAGGTCAACGTCAATTCATGGAAGGACGTGCAGGTGCAGTATGCCGACGGCCGCGAGGTAAAGGTGCCCGAGCACTTTGAGTCGCCCGAACACGCGGTCAACGTGCTTCGGAGGATGCTGCACGCATCGGGAAACGTGCTGGATTCCGCATCGCCCGTCGTCTTGGGGCACCTTGGAAAAAACGTCAGGATCGCGGTGATGAAGGCCCCCGTCGTTGACGAGGAGGTCGGCGTTGCGGCCTCCATCAGAATCGTGAACCCGCAGGACCTAACGAAGGAGGACTTCCTTCGGAGCGGAACCGCGACGGAGGGAATGCTGGACTTCCTTGCGGCGCTGATCCGCCACGGCGTGAGCGTGTGCGTGGCCGGGGCGACGAGCTCCGGAAAGACCACGCTGACGGGGTGGCTGCTTACCACCATTCCAAATGAAAAGCGCGTGTTTACGATAGAAAACGGATCAAGGGAACTGGCGTTGGTACGGGAAAAGGACGGGAGGGTTGTTAACAACGTGGTGCACACCCTGACGAGACCGAGCGAGAACCCTTCCATGAACGTGTCGCAGGAAGATCTTCTGGACGTGGCGCTCCGCTTTGACCCGGAGATCATATGTGTCGGTGAAATGCGTTCATCGGAAGCGTATGCGGCGCAGGAGGCTGCAAGAACCGGACACACGGTGATCAGCACCGTGCATTCCAATTCCTGCGAGGCCACTTACGGAAGGATCGTGACCCTTTGCAAGAGGGCAAGCGACATGGGCGACGAGACGCTGATGAAGATGGTGACGGAGGCGTTCCCCGTGATCGTGTTTACGAAAAAGCTCGATGACAAAAAGAGAAAGGTCATGGAGATTCTGGAGTGCGAGGTTACGCCGGAGGGAAAAAGGAACTTCCGCAGCCTTTACCGTTACGAAATTAAGGAAGTGACCAGGACTGACGAGGGATGTAGGATCACGGGCGAGTTCGTGAAGGGCGAGGCACCCTCGGAGGGGCTTTGCAAAAGGCTCCTGTCCAACGGCATGCCGAAGGCCGAGCTTGAAAGGATTGGTGGAAGGATATGATTACGATTAGAATTGTTGCCGCCATGGGCATGATTGCGGGGCTGTTTTTTGCCCTCGGCATAAAGGCGGAGGATTTTGCGGAGGGGCTATTCGGAAAGCTTACCAGGGGATCGGGGAGCATCCGGGACGAGATCCTGGAGGAGACTAAGAAAAAGAAAAAGTCGGCGCTGAGAAGGGAGCTGGAGGAAGTTTCGCAGATTCTGGAGGACACGGGCAGGAGCAGCGCAATGCCGCTCCTTTGCACGGTTTCAATTTGCCTGTTTGGTGCGGGCGCGGTCGTTGCGGCACTGTTCGGGAATTACTTTTTGATTCCCGTCCTCGCGGTCGGGTTTGCGCTTCTGCCCTTTTGGTACGTAAGGCTGACGGCGGGCAACTGGCACAAGTTACTGGACGCGGAACTGGAGACCTCGCTGTCCGTGATCACGACGGCGTACCTGCGGTGCGAGGACCTGATAACGAGCGTGTCGGAGAACGCGGGATACCTAAACCCGCCCGTCAGGACAGTGTTTGAAAAGTTCCTGCATCGGGTAAGGTTCGTGGATCCTGACATGGACGCGGCGCTGGATGAACTGAAGGGCAGCGTCAAAAACGCGGTCTTTGAGGAATGGGTGGACGCGCTGAAGGCCTGTCAGTACGACAGGTCGCTTAAGTCGGTGCTGGTTCCAATCGTGACAAAGCTGTCCGACGCAAGGATCGTCAACTCGGAGCTGGAGATGATGCTGTCGGAACCCAGGAAGGAATTCATTACCATGGCGGTACTGGTGGTTTCCAACGTGCCGCTCATGTTTTTTCTTAACAAGGACTGGTTTCACGCGCTGACGCAGACGATCGTGGGTCAGGTCATGATGGCGGTCTGCGGAGCGGTGATCTTCGTTTCGGCGGCGTTCGTGATCAGGCTGACGAGGCCGATGGAATACTAGGGGAGGCCGGCATGAAGAAGGGCGCTGGCGCATGGTTTGAAGTGAATGGACCAAGGAGATGAATTAGGGGAGTGACGAAATGAAGATAATGATTTTGCTGATTTTTACGTCGTTTGGCGCGGGCCTCTTTTCCCTGCTGTGCGGGCTGCTTCGCCTTCCGACGCTTAGGACGGGGCGCGCAATGTCTGGCGTGGGAAAAAAGGAAAGGCCCTTGGCGGATGTGATTGAAGGCTACTGTGAGGCAGGCGCGGCGAAGTTTGCGGGACTTGTGCGGATGAACGAGTACAGGAGGGCGAGGCTGGAAAAGACGCTGAAGGCGGCCGGAAGCGAAATGACCCCCGAGGAGTTTCAGGCGAGGGCCGTGCTTAAGGCGGGAGCCTGGGCCATCCTGATTCCTCCCGCGCTGTGGCTTTTGCCACTTCTTGCAGTTCCCCTTTTGGTGCTTGTCGTGCTGACCTACCTAAAGGAAACCGGGAGCGCAGAGGAAGCGCTTCGGGAAAAGCGCGAGGCAATCGAGGGCGAGGCGTACCGCTTTGCGTCAACGATAACGCAGGAGCTGAAAAACGGAAGGGACGTGCTCTCCATGCTGGAGAGGTACAAGAGGAACGCGGGCGAGGCGTTTCGAAGGGAGCTTGACGTGCTCTGCGCTGACATGAGGTCAGGCAGCTACGAGGCGGCCCTGACAAGGTTTGAGGCACGCGTGGGAAGCGCGCAAATCAGCGACGTGACGAGGGGACTGATCGGGGTGATCCGGGGGGATGACGGAGGCGCGTACTTCCAGATGCTTACCCGTGACTTTAAGGAGGCGGAGCTTCAAAGGCTGAAGGCAAAGGCAGCCAAGATTCCGCCCAAGGTACGGATCTTTTCCCTCGCCATGCTGATGTGTTACCTGGCGACCTTTTTCGTGATCATCATATACGAGATCATAAACAGCATGGGAAGCATGTTTTAGCGGAAGGCGGTGAGGCGTTAGATGAAAAGGATTTGGAACGTATTTCGTGACAGGCGCGGCGAGGGATACGTGGACGTTGCCGTTGCGGTGTTTGCCATCCTGATGGCCGTCGCGGTCGGTTTTCAGGTCTTTCCCCTGTTTGTCACGAAGATGCAGCTTGACAACTTTGCGGACGAGCTGATCCGCGAGGCTGAGGTCAGCGGCAGGATCGGGGCAGAAACGACGGCGAGGTATGACCGCCTTGCGGAAAAGACGGGCATGATGCCTAGCGTTACGTGGTCAACCTCGGGACAGATCCAGCTCAATCAGGAGGTCAGCGTCCGCGTGACGGTTGACGTGAACCTTGGGCTTGGTATCATCGGGGAATTTCCCGTGACGCTCGTGAGCGAGGCAACCGGCAAGAGTGAGGTGTATTGGAAATGACGGACGCGGAAACAGTGAATGGAAAAATCAGAAACGGACAATGCGGGGAAAACGTGAACGAATGGGAAACGATGGGACTTAAGAAATTCAATTGGACCTGGGCACGTGTGGGTCGAATGCCATATGCGTTAGGGAAAAGGTTTTTGACCATTTCCCGTGACATTAAGGGAAATTTCACTCCGCTTGCTGTTGCTCTTGTGATCATTATTTTGCTGGTGACGGTCTCCGTCACAAAGTTTATGGAACTTTGGATCACCGCATCCGGCGTCAGGGACGCTTTTGAGGAGGCCATGATTTCCGTCGTGACGGAGAATTACAACGAGACCTATCACTGCGTCAGGGAAGGATATGCCGGAGGGTATGAGCCTACGGGATACGGATTTTACGAGTCGGTGGACCTTGGTGACGTAGGCGGTAGGCTGGGAAGGCTGCTGGGGCTCACCGTCAGTGGAAGCAGGCTGGTGAAATTAAATGACCATGGCGACTCGGACTTTGTGCTCAGCGAGATAAGCGCGGGGGTTATCAACACTCACCTGCAAAACGGCGGGGAGGTCTTTTCGGCGGAAGGGACGCTGCTTCTGGAAATCCCGCTTCGTTTTGAGGGAAGGGTGCTGTTTCAGATACCCATTCGGCTGAAAGTGAAGGCGAGGATGAGGGAGAAGTTTTAAGCATCACGTTTTTGGGAATGAATTACCAAAAGATTGGAGTGTTTCTGAAAATGCTCAAAACCATTGCATTTCACATGATTTTGAGGAACTTTAGAAATGTCCTTTTCTTATTCTAAACTTTTATAAAATTGCAAAAATACGCATTGCGTAATTTTACAATACGTGATATGCTTTCCTTAAGATACGCGATGCGTAAAACAAAGGAGGGCCAAATAAAGATGGATAAGAAAAATGAGAACAAGAATAACGACAACAAGAACAATGCCAACAAGGAGCAACTGATCCAGCTTCGTAAGGAAACGGGGATGAACAGAAAGGAGTTTTGCGAGTATTTTGACATTCCCTATCGCACGATGACGGACTGGGAACTTGGAAACAGAACCATGCCGGATTACCTTCTGCGCCTCATGGCGTACAAGGTAAAGATAGAGGCATTGTATGAGAAGAAAAAGAAGGGAGACGGTGAGAATGAAGGAAAAGAAAAGATTGAACCGTGACATTATCAGCGTGGTGATTTCATTAGCTTGCGTTGCCATTGCCGGAGTCTTTCTTTGGACGAACGGAAAACGGCCTGAAATGGATAATGGCGCATCAGAGGAAGTGGCGGCAAAAGAGGACGTCAGCGTACCTGCGGCACGGGAAGAGGACAAACCCGTTGTGGTACAGATTTCACTTACTGAGGAATTAAATCCTTCGGAAGAACCGGCGGTAAACACAAGTGGCTTCTTGATCACTTCTGGTGAGGTAAAGGAAGTGCAGCCAATTCAGGAAGAGCCGAAAGTGCCAGTGGAAGTAATGGACCTGCCTGCGCTTAAGGAAGGTACGGACCTTACGGATCCAAACAAAGTTCCTGAATATGATGAACAGCCCGATGAAACGGAAAAACCGAAGGACACGGTGAAAACGAAACAAACCAAGGATGACAGTCATCCTGGCCAGATGTATATTGAAGGATTTGGATGGCTTCCTATAGGTGGTGCAAATGTTTCTATAGATGCGACGGACATGTACATGAACGGAAACAAGATTGGTGATATGTAAACATAACGGGAGTCTAAAAAAGCATGGGTTTTATCCATGCTTTTTTTGTCGAATTAAGTGAGAGAAAAGGAAAAATGAAAAGACTTTTTACTTTTGTTAGTTTAGTTTGTTTATTGGAGATGATATTAATCCCAATAAGTGCGGAAGCAACCGGAGATCCTGACATGGATTCGGGTGGCGGTAGTTGGGGACATGCGGCAGAGGGTTTTACATGGCGCGATGGTGATGACGGAGTCAGGGTGACTATCATCGATACTGTTACTGGGAATCCTGTTAGCAGTTCGATAGATATATCTAACATTGATACATCAGACATAACTCTACATTTTGGTAAGGTAAGCAAATCTGCTTATAGAAATGGTGCAGCGTTGGAACCACAGTTATGCGCGTATTATAAATATAAACCAACGCTGGCATTACCAAAGCTTGTGAATGCACCAGATCATGACGAAGCATTAAGACAAATTAAGGCATACTTCACTGATGAACAGGTATTGCGATCCGTAGCTGGATATGTAGGCATGGATTTTGACTACATGATTTCTGGTGCCGTCAAGGTACTTGTTGAACCTATGGCATATGCAGAGATCAATGGCATAAGGACGGCACTGACGGCTACGGAAGCCGCGCTTTACAACAGTCAAACGGGAGGTCTGCTACGCAGGAAAATGCCATCTTTGACGCACAAGAATCTTCCTCTTTCGCTGTTTTTGGAGAGAGATGACGCTGGGTTTAGGGCATGGACGGGATCAAAAACGGATAAGGTGCAGGATGCGGACATCATACCATACTTGGGAATTGGTACCGTCAGGTTCACCGATGAAGAACTGTCAGGTACGGCGACTGTTGAATATCTGGAGGCTCCCGATTACGTGTATCGGACGGATACCTACGTTATCACGACGGTTACGGTGAGCGGGGGATGGGCGGATCCAAGCAATCCCGCGAGTGTCTGCTTCCACATTCTGGGACAGGATTATTGGGCGACCAACGTTTATTATCCAGAGGGCGGACAGCAGCTGGCATGGGTTTGCTGGAAAACACCGTCAACGCCGCAGGCAGTGGAGATTACGGTGACTTCTGCAAGAAGCTTAAGCAAGACGAAGATCACTGCAAACGTTGTAAAGCTGGAGGACAATCCTCCGCCAAATCCCGTTGCGGATGACATGAATCCCGGATGGAATCGAAGCATGGCTGCAGGCCTAGGTACGCCTGAAAGGACGAGCGCATCGTGGACGCTGTGGAAGTGCGTCTGGCATCCAAACCTAAAGTGGGAAGCAAACTGGCAATGGGTGGACACGGGTCACCTAGCATCCTGCAAGAAGAATTGTAAGAAAAAGCATGGTCACTGGGAAGATCAGGGTGAATGGAAGGATTATGGATGGTGGGACCACGAGCTGGAATACTGTGCCGCCTACCTGCATGGATCCATGAATCTTTCGCCGGATGAGACAAGTCCGACGGCGCATGGTGACATGACAAAGAGCGGGTACGGAGTGAAGGTTTTGGTAAGTGCGGACCTTGGTTTCACGGGTACGCCTTATGCGACGGGCACGCAGAATGCAGTCACTTATTTCCCCGAGTTTTATTATGGCACGTACTGGCGATTGCTGGATCACGACGGAAGCGGACATTATCAGTTTAAGGCAAATCCCTATTCGACGTATGGTCACAGGGTGCACTTTACGCCGATCTGGATGCCTGATGGACAATATGTTGCATGTACCTGGGTATTGGATGCGTGGACGCCGGCAGGTATGCTGTGCGGAAATTATTGGGACGGCGTGACAATCAGCGGTAACCTATGGGATGACTGGCACGTAGCCCCAGAGAATCCTGATTAAAGGCAAGGCATAAGGTACGTGACGCTGGGAAATACCTGCCAAATGGCTGGACTAACGGTCATGGCATGACTCAAAAAATCGAGTGAGTCTAAAGATGGTTTGAAAAGTGAGGAAGAAGAAAATGAAAATCAAAAGGAAGTTGGCGGGTGCGTTGGCATCCGCTTTTTGTTTGGCCCTGCTGATGGGTACGACGGTCCTGGCGACGGGGAACGTTGCGTCCGCCGTGGAAGGAACCTGGACAGATGCGTCCGCGCAAATCAAGACGGTGGTAAACAACGTGGTGTTTCCGTGCATTGACCTGATCCTGGCCGTGTTCTTCTTTGGAAAGATGGGCATGGCTTACTTTGATTACCGCAAGCACGGACAGTTTGAATGGACGGGCCCCGCGATCCTGTTTGCCTGTCTCGTGTTTAGCCTTACCGCGCCAACCTATATATGGACAATCCTGGGAATCTGACGCGGAACGTCAAAGCGGGGAGGGAGGCAGAGGAATGTTTATTTTCGATTTTTTGGTCGGATCGATTCTTGATCAGGTACTGGATTGGCTCTACGGCTGCATCGTGTCCTTCTTTTGTGACCTGTTTGCTCTGATGAACGGCATGGGCACGGAACTGTTTGAACTCCATTACGTTCAGGCACTCATTCTGTTCTTCGCAAAACTTGGATGGGCGCTGTATGTTGTAGGAATCGTGGTTGCCCTGTTCGAAACGGCCATACTGTATCAAATCGGCCGGGCAAACGTGTACGACGTGACGATGAACGTCATTAAGGGCTTCTTTGCAGTGAACCTGTTTCACTTGCTTCCAATCGCGCTGTATGAAGCGGCAGTAAGGTGGCAGATGATGCTTGGAAAGGGAATCAGCGGACTCAGCGGAGTGACGGAAATCGGCACTTCAGCACTGGAGCTGATGACAAGGCTTACGGGCCTGAATCCGGGAGGCACTGGTCCGCTGCTTGGGCTTTTCTTCGCGATCGCCATTGGTTACTCGGTCATTAAGGTTTTCTTTGCCAACATCACGCGAGGCGGAATCCTTGTCATTCAGATCGCCGTGGGAAGTCTGTACATGTTTTCCATTCCTAGGGGGTACTTGGAAGGATTTAAGCAGTGGGTGAAACAGGTGATCGGCATTTGCCTGACCACCTTTTTACAGTCGCTGGTACTGGTCATCGGGCTTCGCATTTTCCTTGATCACCCTGTACTTGGGACGGGACTCATGCTGTCAAGCACGGAGGTTCCCCGCATCTGCGGGCAGTTTGGCGTAGACACTTCGGCAAAGACGAACGTCATGGGAGGAGTCTATGCGGTGCAGACGGCAATTCACGTGGGAACAACGATAGCGAAAGCAGCGGCATAGGAGGTGAGATGATTGTATTACTATCCTGAAAACTTAAGGTCACAGGCGGTCATTTGGGCATGGAAGATCAGGGACCTTTGCGTGGCTGCCGCGCTTGTCATTCTTGGCGCGCTGGCCATGGCGGGGACGGGATTTTCCCTGCTTCTGATCATTGGAATCGCGTATGCAGTCCTGACGGTGCAGGCGGAAGACGTGACCGTGGTGGACTTTGTCATTTATGCATGCCGCTTCTTTTTTGCGGAGCAACAGGAATTTGAATGGAGGTTAACGAGGGATGAGACGAAGGGGCAGGAACCTGTCAACGGCGGAACTGATCGGGATTTCGGAGATGCTTGACGAGGGTTACGTAAAGGATTCGGGCGAGAGGTGCGCCGTTTTTCTGGTAAGGCCAAGCAACCTCTCCGTGCTTTCGGAGGAGGGGATCACGGCAAGGGAGGAAGGATTTGCCGCGGCACTCAAGGGACTGCCTGACCTGTCCGTTACCTGTCTGGATTCCAGCGAGGGGTACGCGGAGAACAAGAGGTTTCTCAGAAAACGCATGGGTGAGGAGAGAAATCCCGCGGTCAGAAGGCTTTTGGAGGAAGACCTGCGGCACCTTGACGAGCTGCAGCTGAGAATGGCAACGGCGAGGGAGTTCCTGATCACTGTGCGTCCCCGCGACAAGGGCGAAGGTGAGATCCTGGCCAGCCTCGGGCGCATTGAAAAAATGCTGGAGGAGCGGGGCATGGCGGTCAGGCTTGCAACCCGCGAGGATTTGAAAAGGATTCTGGCCGTGTACTTCGAGCAGAACGTTACGGCTGAAAGGCTGGATGACGTGGACGGAGAAAGGTGGGTGGTGCCGAATGAGGGATAGGTGGCAGACGGAGCTGGGAGGCTTGGAAGATGGAATGCAGGACGGCACAAAGACCTTCATCGACATGATTGCCCCGGGGATCATTAAGTTTGAGCCGGATCACTATGTGTGCGGCAACACGTACAGGTGCACCTGGGCGATCAGGGAGTACCCGACGGTGACGAAGGAGCAGGCGATCCTGCGCCGGCTTGGGGAGAAGGAGGGCGTGACGCTTAAGATCGAGATACGTCAGGTGACGCCGAAGGAGGAAAGAAGAATCATCGCGAACGCCACAAACAAAAACAGGATGCGCGCGGGCAACAGGGACAACCTGAGGGATGCCGTTGAGGGGGCGAACAACCTGGAGGACGTTGCGGCGCTGCTGACGGAGATGCACAGGAACAGGGAACCGCTCCTTCACGCGGCGGTCTTTCTGGAGATGACGGCCAGGGATCTGGAATCGCTTAAGATGCTGCAGGCGGAGGTGGAGTCGGAGCTGAACCATTCCAGGCTAAACTTCGACAGGCTTCTCCTTCGGCAGAAGCAGGGATTCCTTTCCGTGAATCCCGTTGGGAAAAACCAGTTTAAGGAGCAGTATGAGCGGGTGCTTCCCGCGGCGAGCGTGGCGAATCTTTTTCCCTTTAACTATTCGGGGAGGACGGACCCGCGGGGGTTTTACCTTGGCAGGGACCGGTTTGGCAGCAACGTGATCGTTGACCTTGACCAGAGGGCGGATGACCGGACGAACGCAAACGTGCTGATCCTTGGCAACTCGGGCGAGGGAAAGTCGTACCTCCTGAACCTGATCCTGACGAACGAGAGGGAGGCGGGGAAGAGGATCTACTGCCTTGATCCGGAGGCCGAAAAGAAGGAGCTGACGGAGAACCTGGGCGGCACCTACCTGGACCTTACGGACGGGGTGCACCACGTTAATCCATTGGAGCCAAAGCGCTGGGATGACGGGGAGACGGCGGATCCTGACGCCCCCGGGGCGTTTCGGTGCGGCACGAGGATCAGCTCGCACGTGTCCTTTCTGAAGGATTTCTTCAGGAGTTATCGCGACTTTAGCGACGCGGAGGTTGACGTGATCGCGCTGCTTTTGGAAAAGCTCTATCGTGAATGGGGCATGACGGACGGGACGGATTTCTCAAGGTTCCAGTCAAAGGATTATCCGATTCTTTCAGACCTTTACGACCTTGCGGAAAGGGAACTCCAAAACATGGAACAGGGGGGCACGCTGTATTCGGAGGAGCGGCTCAGGGAAGTTTGCCTTGGGCTTTACGCCATGTGCAGGGGATCAGACGCAAAATACTTTAACGGCCACACGAACTTGGAAGGCGGCGAGTTTGTCACCTTCGGCGTGAAGGGGCTTTTGTCGGCGGGCAGGAACGTAAGGGACGCGGTGCTGTTTAACGTGCTGTCGTACATGTCCAACGAGCTTCTGACCGTCGGGAACGCGGTTGCTGCCATTGACGAGTTCTATCTGTTCCTGACGAACCTGACGGCGGTGGAGTACGTAAGGAACCTTTCCAAGCGCGTGAGGAAGAAGGACGGGGCGGTGATCCTGGCGTCCCAAAACGTCGAGGACTTTAACCTGGAGGGCGTCAGGGAGTACACGAAGCCCCTGTTTGCGATTCCGACGCACGTGTTTTTGTTTCACGCGGGGACGGTCGACGAGAGGTTCTTTCGCGAGACGCTGAGCGTCGCAAAGGGCGAGTACGAGCTGATCAGGAGTCCCAGAAGGGGAACCTGCCTGTACAAATGCGGCTCCGAGAGGTATTGCCTGGAGGTTCACGCGCCCGCCCACAAGGAAGCATTATTTGGCAAGGCGGGGGGCAGGTGACGAGGGGGTGATTGATTTTGGGTGATTACGGAGGCATTGGGAAAACTTCGCTCGTCCTGCTGGCAAGCCTGCTTGCGGCGCTGCTTCTTCCGGTGGGGATTGCATCGGTCATCATCTGTGCGCTGGGGCGGAAGGAGGCCGATTACAATGCGGAGGTGGCAAGGGCATTGTTCGCGGATGACGGGTGGCCGCCGAGCCTAAGCATTGAAACGGATCAGTATTACGCGGAGATGCGGGTGCGGCTGGAAGACCTGAAGGCCGCGTGGACGGACCTGCATAAGGACGACCCGTACTGGAAGGCCGAGGATCATGAGGAGGAAGGCCTGCTGATGCGGGTCTGTTTTTACGTACTGTTCTACAAAAACGACCGGGAATTTGAGGATGAAGATTATGCGTCCTTTGCCCAAATCTTTGACGGCGCGGACACGGTGAACGCGGCATTTTGGCAGCTGGAATCGTGCTACGGGGGCTTCGGGGACGGGGAACAAAGGGCGGTAAGGGACTGCATCTTTCTCGTGACCACGGGCGAGGTTCCGCCGCCGGAGGCGGACGTTTCCCCGGCCTTTGGCAGGTGGAACGCGGCCGTGGACTTTGGATGGAGCAGGCTCCCGGGGAACGGGGACGGGCCGGAGGCCGTAAGGCTTGCGAGGTCAAGGCTGGGGGATCCTTACTCATCTGAGAGAAGGGGAACGGGAAGGTACGTGGACTGCAGCTGGCTGGCGAAGTGGTGCTGGGCGGGCGTGGGCGTCACGCTGCCGGGAACGGCGGCGGAGCAGGCGAAGCAGCTAAGAGAGCAGGGAAGATGCGTTCCACTGAGTGACCTCAGGGCGGGTGACCTGATTTTTTGGAGCTACGGACCGAGCGGGAGGTACAAAAACGTAACGCACGTGGGGATCAGTGACGGGGACGGCAGGGTCATTCACGCGTCGTGGTCAGCAGGCAAGGTGGTGGAGTCACGACTGTCTGACGTTGACAAGATCGTGCTTTGCGCCAGGCCTTGCGAATCGGATTACAACTGAACGTGGAACTAAACATACGGAAAACAAAATGGAGGAAAAACAAGATGATGACGAAGGAAGAGTTTGCAAGGGAAATGAGGGACAGAATTCAGGACGAGATGGGGGACGGGTATGAAGTGAAAATCCAGCACGTTACCAAGAACAACGGCGTGGAGCTTACGGGCCTGATGGTCAATGACCCCACCCAAAACGTGGCGCCTACGATCTACCTGGACTCCATGTATGAGGATGTGGTCAGGGGAGACAGATCGATTGCCGACTGTGCTGAGATCGCAACCGGCAGCATAAGAAACGGCATGCCAAGTCAGAAGATTGACATGGGATTTTTTACTGACTGGGAGCAGGTGAAGGACAAGGTCTGCTTCAGGCTGGTAAACGCGGAGGCAAACAGGGAGATGCTTTCCGTGGTGCCGCACGAGGACTTTAAGGATCTTGCCGTGACCTTCTTTTATCCGTTCGAGCATGACGAGATCGGCAAGGGGAGCATCCTCATCCGAAACGAACACTTGCAGAAGTGGGGAGTTACGGAAAAGGAGCTGATGGAGGCGGCAAGGGTGAACACGCCGAAGCTTTTCCCACCCAGATGCGTGCCGATGGAGGACGTGCTGCTTCAGCTGATGAGCCACGCACCCGAAGGAGGCGCGGAACTGCCGGAGCGTCCCTTTCGGGAAGAGGCACTTCCAATGCACGTGCTGACGAACGGCGACAGAACCTACGGGGCAGGCGTCATGATGTATGACGACTACCTTGCGAAGGTCGCGGAGGCCGCGGGATGCGACCTGTACGTGATCCCGTCGTCCCTGCACGAGCTTATCGTCCTTCCGAGGGACGGGGAAATGAAGGGAGAAATGCTTCGCAACTTGGTGAGGGAAGTGAACGAAACGCAGGTGGATCCGCAGGAGAGGCTTTCCTACAACGTGTACGAATACGACAGGCAGACCCAGGTCCTAAGCACGTATGAGGGCAGGGAGCAGAACGCTTCCCTTGGGCACGCGGTGCATGAACCCAATGAAACGCAAGCGGAGACGTACGACGGTCCGACCCTTAGCATGTGACGGAAGCACCGATGCGACCGGAAGCATGAAGTCAGCGACCGTCATGCTCAGTGGTCGCAAGATGATGAAACGGACTCTGTCGCGGCAGGCAGAGTCCACTTTTTATAATTTGTAGGGAGGATGCAAATGAAAAAGGAAATGACGCAGGAGCAGGGAAGCATCGTTACGGACTATGATCCTGCAAGGCTTAAGGCAATTATGATGTACGCGAAGGTCAAGGGAGTGGACGTAAACAAGGCGATGACTGACACGCTGGATCGCCTGTTTGCGAGGTGCGTGCCGCCTTCCGTGCAGGAGTTTTTAAGCATGACGCAGGGGAGCGGGAGCCTCTTTTCGGAAAGCGGGGACGGTGAGTGACGGGTGAAAGTCTGTGGCTTAACGAGGGGGCGTCAGGATTAGTCGGCCGGCTTATTTTTATGCAGGATAAAGGGGTGCGGGCACTTCGTGCGTTTCGCACCCTGAAAACCCTTGCCGGCAGTGCCGTCAAGGCAGCTCGCAAGGTGCAGGCACCGTTTGGAGGAGGAAAATGAGGGAAGAGAGAAACGCCGTCAGGACTGACGGAATTTTGAAAAAGACATTCCGAATAGAAAAGGAGTACTTCGACTTCATGCAAGGCAACCTGGAAAAAGCTGACGTAAGGTCCGTTAACGCGTTCGTCAACAGGGCGCTTGCGTTTTACGTGGGATACGTAAAAACGGGCAGCTCGGGAGCGTATCTGCAGGGGGCGCTTTCCTCCATGATCGGCGCGAAGCTTGACCTTAGCGAGTCAAGAATTAAGGACGTGCTCTTTAAGCTGGCCGTTGAAATCGCAATGCAAAACAGGATCCTTGCAAGGATGACGAGAATCACGGAGAAGGCAATCAGGGATGTGCGCCTTGCCTCGGAGGAAGAGGTACGAAGAATATTCAGATAAACGCAGGCGTCCTTTTGTAGGATAAGATGCGAGGTAAAACCGATGAATGAAAACTTGCACGTAAAGGTTTGGATGGGAGGGAGAAGCGTTCTTGTTCCGATGGAAGATTATTTTGAGATGCAGGCGGTTTTGCATGGGTTCGAAGGTTATGACGATCTTCGTGCCCATGGGTATCAGGTCGTCACCCCGGATCAGGTTTACGATGAAGGGGGGAACCTTGTTTCCGGTCAGGCTGACGAAACTTACGCGGAAGGGGAAACCTTAAGGGATGGAGATTTTGACGGAGGCATGAAATGGCAAGGCTTATCGTAAAGTGTAATTACTTTAAAAACGAACCTGCAAGTCATAAGTCAAATTTCATGAAGTATCTAGGTACTCGTGAGGGCGTCGAGTTTGATCCGGCGCAGATGCCAAGGATGTTTTGGCAGGACGCGGACATGCACGGAAAGAAGGCGAACTATGTGGACTACCTGGCGGAGAGGCCGGGGAGCGTCCGCGTGGAAGGACAGATGCACGGGCTGTTTTCAGAGGAAGGAATGATGGTTGACCTGGATCAGGCCATGGAAGAGGTTGCCGGTCACCAGGGAACGGTCTGGATCAACGTCGTTTCGCTAAGGCGCGAGGACGCGGAACGGCTGGGTTATGACGGGCTGGAAAAATGGCAGGCGCTTCTGAGGAGTCACGTTTCTGACTTGGCTGAGGCGTTTCAGATTAAGCCAGAGAACCTAAAATGGTATGCCGCCTTTCACGACGAGGGGCATCACCCGCACGTGCATCTCGTGGTCTTCTCGAAAAATGGGGATGGATACCTTTCAAGGCATGGAATTGAAAAGCTGAAGTCCGCTTACGTCAGGGAAATCTTTAAGGATGAGCTTTCTTTTTTATATGAGGAAAAAACGAAGCATAGAAAAACGGTAAAGGAAGCGGCTGGCGAAAACCTCATAAGGGCGACGGAGGCCATGGGTAACGAAGCGAAGGCCAGTCACGAAATCTTTCAGAAAATGGCGGCGCTCTCAAAAAGGCTTTCCGGGATTCAGGGAAAGAAGGTTTACGGATATCTTCACAAGGACGTAAAGGCTATGGTGGATGACGTATTCCGTGAGCTGGAAAAGCTCCCGGAGGTAAAGGCATGTTATGACGGGTGGCTGGAATGGCAGGCAAGGATCGTCGGGTATTATCAGGACGGGGAGATGCGAATAATTCCGATGTCGCAAAATCCTGAGTTTAAGTCCGTGAGAAACCTGATCATTCAGGAAGCGCTTCGGATGGAACATGGGGTTGAAAACGTTAGGCGAAGTAAAAAGGACTATGAGGAAGACACCGAGGAAGTCGAAAAGAACAAAGCTCCAATGATCAAGGAGCCTAAAAAGGATGAGGGCCTCACAGCTAATGACCTGAGCCGCCTACTTAAAGGTCTTCAAAAGACGTTTCGCGGAAAGATGGAACAGTCGAGAACCGGAAGGAGGATGATTTCAGAATTCAAAGCCAGACAGCTGGAGATAGAAAAGAAGGCCGGACTAGGTCAAAGGGACGCAGAAGTCGCGGAAGACATTACGCAGACATTATAATGGATGACAAAATACCTGGGAAACGACAAAGAATGAAAAAGTCTTGAAGCATGGAAGTAACGGAATTGTAGGAGGTATCATGGGTGAATATGTATGTTATACGGAGGAACAAAAGGAGGCGGCGAATTCCGTGCGGATTTCGGACATCCTTGACAAAGAAGGGGAGAAGTACAAGAAGTGGGGAAGACAGTTTCAGTGGCTTAGACATGACAGCGTGATCTTTGCTGGATCAAAGTGGTTTCGTCATTCCGAGGGAGAGGGAGGAAGAGCGATCGGGTTTTGCATGAAGTTTTTCGGAAAAACTTTTCCCGAAGCGATGGAGTACCTTCTGGATTTCTGTCCCTGGATTTCCAGAGAGGTTTCCCTGACAAACTTGTCAGAGAAAAAAGCAAGGAAATCTCTGGAAAACTTGTCAGAAAAATCCGGAAAGAAATCTCTGACAAGTCTCCAGCTTCCGAAGGCAAATCTGACGATGAAAAACGCATACAGGTATCTTATCAGGGAACGAGGGATAGATCCGTCCGTCGTTTCCTTTTTTGCGAAAAACGGATCAATCTACGAGGAAGAGGCGTGGCATGGCGTAGTGTTTCTCGGCAAGGATACAGAGGGCAAGGTGAGAAACGCTCACGTCAGGGGAACGCAAGACCAAGAATTCGGGAAATTCCGCATGACCGTGGAAGGCTCTGATCCGCATTACGGATTTGGTCACGCCGGAACGGGAAACACCCTCTACGCCTTCGAGGCACCGATTGACCTGCTTTCCTTTATCTCAATCTATCCCAAGGACTGGCAGAAGAACAGTTACGTTGCGCTGAACGGCGTCGGAGACGGTGCCATCCTTCGATTCCTTAAGGAACACCCAAATGTCAGCAGCGTCATCCTTTGCCTCGACAATGACGCGGCAGGAGAAAAGGCCTGCAAGAGAATTACAAAGGATCTGGCTGAGGCAGGAGTAACTGACATAAGGAGATTGGTAAGCCATGGTAAGGATTGGAATGTAGATTTGGTAAAATTGAGAACACGTGATCAAGACCCTGCCATGACAGCTATGGGAAAAAGTCATGAGAGGGGTGGTACGGTTTGGAATCAGTCACTTTCTTAATCATTTCTGGAGCGCTCATGTTTATCATAATGGGAGCGCTGTCTTATTTATCTGATAACAGCAGCCTAGACGGAATTAAAAGCAAGACAGTCGGGGACGGGCAGTACGGAACGGCCAGACTGGCAACGGAAAAGGAGATTCGGAAAACCTATCGGCGCGTTAAGTTTGAACCGAAAGAGTGGCGAAAGGGGAATCATTTGCCAAAGATTCAGGGGATCCTCATCGGATGCGAGGAGCGGGGAAATTCGACTTATGCGCTCATTGACTCCGACGACGTGCACTGCCTCATGATCGGGGCAGCCGGAGTCGGAAAGACGGCGTTCTTTCTTTATCCCAACATCGAATATGCCTGCGCGAGCGGCGTAAGCTTCCTGACGACGGATACGAAGGGAGACCTTTTCCGTAACTATGCGGGAATCGCAAAGGAGAAATACGGATACACGGTTGCGGTGATCGACCTTCGAAATCCAACGAGGTCGGACGGCGACAACATGCTCCACCTTGTGAACAAGTACGTGGATCTGTGGTTAAGGAATCCAAGTGACCTTACCAGTAAGGCGAAGGCGGAAAAGTACGCAAAGATCACGGCGAAGACCATCATCATGGCGGGAGGGGATGCTTCCTCCTACGGACAGAATGCCTTTTTCTATGACGCGGCCGAAGGGCTACTTACGACGGCCATCTTACTTGTTGCGGAATTTGCCAAGCCGGAGGAAAGGCACATTGTCAGCGTTTTTAAGCTGATTCAGGACCTTCTCGCTCCGTCATCGGTCAAGGGGAAAAATAGTTTTCAGCTTCTCATGGATCAGCTTCCTCCCGAACATAAGGCTAGGTGGTTTGCAGGTGCGGCCCTGAACACGGCGGAGCAGGCCATGCAGTCCGTCCTGTCTACGGCAATGTCAAGGCTGAATGGCTTCCTTGATTCGGAGCTGGAGCAGGTCATCTGCTTTGACACGGCGATTGACGCGGAGCAGTTTTGCAAGGAAAAGACGGCGATCTTTCTCGTGATGCCCGAGGAGGACAACACGAAGTATTTCCTGATTTCCCTGATCCTGCAGCAGCTCTACCGGGAGATCCTGACCGTTTCTGATGAGCACGGGGGAAAACTGAAAAACAGGGTCATCTTCTTTTGGGACGAGGTCGGAACGATTCCAAAGATCGAAAGTGCGGAAATGATGTTTTCCGCAGGACGAAGCAGGGGACTTTCCATCGTTCCGATGATTCAGTCCTTTGCACAGCTGAACCGAAATTACGGGAAGGAGGGTGCGGACATCATCGTTGACAACTGTCAGGACGTGATCTTCGGCGGATTTGCGCCGAATTCCTCTTCCGCGGAGATTCTATCAAAGAACCTGGGGAGCAGGACGGTCATGAGCGGATCCGTGTCAAAGGGAAAGGGAGACGCTAACAGGAGCCTTCAGATGATCGAGAGGCCGCTCTTTACGCCGGA
>JAEEGL010868954.1_pt1 | contig 24723 bp, 12 predicted proteins | sample 9134231 | NCBI WGS metagenome assembly JAEEGL01 (sample SAMN16246548, study PRJNA631951) | gut metagenome | biome: gut microbiome; feature: rumen; material: fiber-attached | host: Bos | place: Iran: Karaj | collected 2018-10
AAACTGGTACTAAAATGGTACTAAAAATCTCGAAAGAGCCTCCGAGGGTGTCGAAGGCTCTTTTTCGTCTTTATACTGACTATCAATTATTTATGCAAAAATGCTTTCGAAAGGACGGGGAGAATTTTCGCAAAATGCGGTCTCGTCCGCACCGCAAGAATGGAGTTTAGCCATCTGGCTAGACTCCATTCTTTGTTTATGCCTGATGGGGTCGAACGAGCGAGCCCCAGCCCCCCGAGGGGGCAGCCGCCGAAGGCGGCGGGGGGTAACGTAGATATCGCGAGGGGCCGCAGGCCCCTGCCCGCGCCAGCGGGCTCGAGCCTCGTCCGCACCGCGAAAAGGTCCTGCAGATTTTGCAGGGCCTTTTCTTTTTTGTGTTCCGTAAAACGTAAAAGACTGATTATTAACAGATTACGCAAAGTCCTTGCGGCGTTTTTGCCGCAAGGACTTTTGATAATCAGCTGTCTTTCAGCTGTTTAGATTTTACGCTACCCTTCGGCCTTTTCGTGCAGCCGGGTCTTAGGGGCTGGGGAAGGTCCCCGGGGCATTTGGGGAAGGTCTGTTTTTATGCCGGGGACCTTCCCCATGGGAACTGCCACTGAGGGCCCTGAGAGGCCGAACTGCCGGGGAAGGTGTCGGCCCCAAAATGAGACCTTCCCCAAAAACCATGATGACCTTCCCCACGATAGCCTGGAGCAACGCATTTCCGAAACGAGGGAGGCGAAAGCGATCGTCAACAGCTATTGCAAAGGTCATTTTTTATGGCTTTCTTTGCAATCGTATGAAAAAGAAGTTCCTTATCCTCATCGGCCTGCTGCTCGCGGTCTCCTGCGGCCAGCCCCCCCAGGCCGTCACTTTGCAGGAAAACCACTGGGCGCCGGCCGTGCGGGAGGCGCTGAACGAGTTGCTCGCCAGCCATGGGAAGGGCAGCTACGCCGTGTTCGACTTTGACCAGACTTCCATTGTCCACGATATCTCCCAGGCCCTGTGGGTGTACCAGATCGAGCACCTGCGCTATGCCGATGCCCCCGCCCACGACTTCCTGGACGGCATTCCCAACCCCGAGGAGGAGATACCGGGAACCGCACTCACCTTTGCCGGCATGGGGCGCATCCTGTCGGCCGAATACCGGGACCTCAAGGCCAGGCTGGACGCGGGAGAGCCCCTCGGAGCCATCCGCCAGTCGGAAGGATTCCTGGACTTCCGGGCCCGCATGCACTCCTTCATCCTGGAGATAGACAACCATTTTGGCAGCAGCGTGAGCTATCTGTGGCAACCCGGGCTGCTGGCCGGATACACCCAGGAAGAAGCCCGGGCGCTCATCCAGGATGCAGTGGCCGAGGAGCTGGGCCGGGAAAAACTGGACGTGGAGCGCTGGCGTTCCCCCGACAGGCGCTGGGGCGGAGAGGTCATGCGCGGCATCTGGGTGTCGCCGGAAATGAAAGACCTGTACCACTGCCTGGAGGCCGCCGGCATCGACACCTATGTCTGTTCGGCATCCCTGGAACCCATTGTGGAAGTGCTCGCCTGCGATCCCGAGCTGGGATTCGGCCTGCCCCCGGAGCGGGTGTTCGGCCTTCGTTTTGTTCCGGGAGATACCATCATCCCCACGTTTGACCCCCAATACAAACAACCCCACCGGGAGGGAAAGGTAGATTGCATCAAAGCCTATATCGCGCCTGCCTATGGCGACGCCGCTCCCATCCTGGTGGCCGGGGACAGCAACGGCGACGTACCCATGCTCACAAGCTTCCCGGACCTCGTGCACGGCCTCGTCATCGACGTGGGCCGGAGCCCGGATTCCGCTATCGGCCAGCTGGCCCTGCGTGCCCGGGAGGAAAAGAATCTGGGCCTGTACCTGGTGCAACCTTCCTTCGAGCAGTAAGCCATGAAAGCCCGTCACCTCCTGCTGGCCGCGATCATCGCGATGCCCCTTTCCTGTCAACGGGACGAGATGCCGCAAACGGACCGGACCAAAGGACTCATCAAGGAACTGCTGGCCAGCCTGGACAGCACGGATTTCTATGCCGAAAGGAAAGAGCGGGAGATTGACGCCGTCAAATCCAGGCTGCCGGGGAATACGGACAAGCAGCGCTTTGCCTTGTACTACAGCATCGCCGGGCAATATTCCGACTATGTGGTGGATTCCTCGCTGGTGTATCTGCGCAAAGCCATCCAGCTGGCGCAGGAAACCGGACTGGACTCGCTCCGGATCCAGGCCGAAATCACCCTGGCGGCCCTGATGTCCGACGCTGGTTTTTATACCGAAGCGCACGAAACCCTCGTCTCGGTACCCAGGAATGCCGTGGGCGAAGAACTCGAGGTGGCCTATTTCAACGCCTGGGCATCGCTCTATCACAACCTGTACTCCGATTACAAGGCGCCGGAACTCTTCCAGAAACAGTACCGGGAGCAATATGCCATCTACCGGGACTCCCTCCTTGCCGTGGCCGACAGCTTGAGCATCATCTATCTCCACAACATGGAGCGGAAAGAAGCCCGGGCCGGGCAGATCGACGAGGCCCGGCGATACAACGCCATCCGCCTGTCCATCATCGAGGATCCCAAATCGGCGGCCTACGCCACCTGCCTGTATGACCGTTTCATGATCTCCTACTATTATGGGAACCGGCTCACCGGCGAGGCCGTGGACGACCTGCTCGAGTCGGCCATCATCGAGGTGGAAAAGAGCAAACAGGATATCGCGTCCCTGCTGCGGGTGGAAGCCCTGCTCATCAACATCAACGAGGTGAACGCCGCCAAAAAGGTGTCGGACTACTATTTCTCCTCCCTGCAGCGGCTGGGATCCAGAAAGCGGCTGGTGGACGGCGTAGCGCTCACCATCAAGATCAACGACCGCAACGCCCAGCTCATCCAGAAAAGGAACAAGGAACTCCTGAGCACCCTCGTCCTGCTTTCGCTGCTGGCCGTGGCCCTGGTATTCGCGGTGCTGGTGATCAACAGTTCCCGCGTCAAAATCACCCGGCTCAAAGACAATCTGGAGCAATCCGACAAGATATCGAAAAGCTATGTAGGTGTGCTGTTCCAGCTTTACTCGTCCTACATCAAGCGGCTGGACGTATTCCGGACCAAGGTCCACTCCACGCTCAAAAGAGGTCAGCTGGAGCAGGCGCTGGAGCTCACCAGTCCCTCGGGCGACATCGCCTCCGAGGAAAGAAGGGAACTGTTCCAGAACTTTGACAGTGCGTTCGTGGACATCTTCCCCGACTTTATCGAGACGGTCAATGCCTGCTGCAAGCCGGACGAGCAGATCGAGCCCAAGAAAACGGAGATCCTGAACAACGAGCTGCGCATCCTCGCGCTCATCAAACTGGGCATCAACGACAGCAGCGAGATTGCCGATCTGCTGCACTGCTCGGTGAAGACCGTGTACAACCTCCGGTCCATCCTGAAAGCCCGGCTCGCCATTCCGGAAGAACAGTTCAACAAAGTAATTTCGGAACTTTGATTTCCGTTTTGAGACAAATAATTATTTCCCGAAATTAGTTTTTAAATATACTTATTTAGCTGATTATCAAATATAAAAAACTTCCCGAAACAGTCCCTTGTTTCCCGTTTTGCTCCGGAGTCTTGACACTCCGGTTTTTTTTTGTGATTTTTGCAACAAAAGAAGCCACATTATGCGAGCAGCTAAAATGAATCTCCGGTCCTTCGCCCTGGCCCTCCTCCTGACCCTCCCGGTGGTCTGTTGTGCAGCCGCCAGCGGCCCCGGTGCCTCCACCGCGCCGGATTCCTCCAAACCCCAACACAAGAAAGGCACGCTCCGGGTGCTCTACTGGAACATCCAGAACGGCATGTGGGCCGGCCAGCCCGACAACTACCAGCAATTCGTAGACTGGATCAACGCCTGGAACCCGGACATCTGTGTTTTCTGCGAAGCCGCCCAGATCTATTACGACGGCACGTCAGAGCATATGCCCAACGAGGAGCGCTATCTTCCGGCGCACTGGGGCGAATTCTGTGCCCGCTGGGGACATGATTATCACATCGTTACGCCACGCCGTGTATCCACATCCACGCCCTTCGGCCTGAGCAATTACCCGCATGCCATCACCGCGCGCTGGCCCATTGACACCGTCGCCCTGGTCATGGGACACAAGCCGGATTCCGTGGTGGTGAATCCCACCGGCTGGTACCAGTTGCACGTGCCGGGGGTGGAAAAGCCCTTGAATATCGTCCCCGTGCACCTCAAGCACGGCAAATATGGCTACGGCGTGCCGCACGATCAAAGGAACGCCAGCGCAGAACGCTACGAAGGGGAATTCTTCCGCGTCAACGAAGTCACCTACATCCTGGACCACACCGTCCGCCAGTCCAAGAACCCGGACAAGGAGCTCTGGATCATGCCCGGTGACTATAACTCTTATAGCCGCAGGGACAATTTCAAATACAAGTGGAACAACGCCTCACTGGGCTTCACCACCCAGGATTACATGCTTTTCCACTCCCCTTTCTTCGATCTGGTGAGCGAATGCTTCCCGGATTTCTTCCGGCCCACCTGTGGCAACCTGCGAATCGACTACATGTACGTTTCGAAGCCCATGCTGGACGCCTGCACGGAAATCTACGAACAGCCGGACAGTTATACCAACCGCGTGCATTCCGGCGTGGCCACCTTCTATATCCCTTCCGACCACTACCCTATCATCGCGGATTTCAAGATTTCGAAAATGAAGTAAGCGCCATATGAACAAAAAAGCATTCATTCTCCTGTGGGCCTTCCTTGCCGTCATGACCTGGTCATGCGGCAAGGAAGAACAAAGCGCCCCTCCGACCCGGAGCGAGTACATCAAGGTGTACGAGACCTCGGAAAACAAGACCGTGGACGACATCCAGGTGCCGTTCGACGGGGTGCAGGACGGACAGATCCACATCCTGTCCAACGTGGACCTCAACTGGAAGTACATGGTGGACCAGACCCTGGACCCGGCCAGATGGGACCCGGAATGGTTCCAAATCAAGCGTGTGGAGGAGGCCGAGCCCGGCCACCTCGTGATTACCTACGACGCCAAGTCCATCCTGGTCCTCAACTCGCTGGAGCGCCGGGAAGGGAAATTGAGTCTCTCCTGCCCGCAAGCCTCCCTGGGGAAATTCCTTTCCGTACGCCAGGGATATCAGCGCCAGTTCCTGGAGACCTTCGACGCGGAGACTGACGGGCATGTCACCCTCTCCGGCTCCCAGACCTTCACCACACAGGAGTATCCCGTGTTGAACAGGGACTACTTTGACTATATTTCCTTTAACGCGTGGGCAGAGACCACCAATGAATTCCGGAGCAAGAACATCACGCTGGATATCACCGTTTCCGGCGGTCTCTTCTACGAAACGGGGCTCACCACCCACCGGGTCAACGTTCCTATCGCCACACAGGCCGAGAAGGACAACCTCAAATACCTGCTTCTGGTGGGCAACGGGCAACGCATGAGCAATAAAACACACTTTATCTTCAGCGTCGCCAACGACGAACTCGTGTACGTGCACATAGACAATTTCGCGGCCTACAAGGTTACGGAAGCGGAATTGGGCTATCTGTTCCAGGATGAAGATTTTGAAGACGAAGACGAACCAGACTGGGAATAATGAAAAAGCTACTGATCACAATTATCGCAGTTCTGGTCGCCCTCCCGGCGCTAGCCCAGAACATCAATGTAAAGGGTGTCGTGCGCGACGACACCGGCGAAGTCCTCGCGGGCGTCATCGTCGTGGCCAAGGATGCCAAGGGACTCACCCAGGCCACCGCAACCACGGATGGGTCCGGTAAGTACACCATCAGCTGTTCCACCAAGGACGTCCTCGAATTCCACTTCCTGGGCTTTGAGTCCGTCACGGAAAAAGCTCGGCCCAACCTGGATATCACCATGGTTCCGGACGCCACCACCACGCTGGAGGAAGCGGTGGCCATCGGCTACGGTGCCGTCAAGAAGGCCGACCTCACCGGGTCTGTCACCAACGTGAAGATGGCGGAAATCCGCGATGAACCGGTTCTGTCCATCGACCAGGCCCTCCAGGGCCGTGTGGCCGGTATGGTTGTTACCAGCACCGACGGCGAACCCGGCTCCGATGCCGTCATCCGTATCCGCGGTTCCCGCTCCATCACGGCCTCGAACGACCCGCTCATCGTGGTGGACGGGGTCATGGACGCCGTTTCTTCCCTCAGTGACATCAACCCCTCGGACATCGAGGCCATTTCGGTGCTGAAGGACGCATCGGCCACGGCCATCTACGGTGCCCGCGGCGCGAACGGCGTCATCATCATCACCACCAAGGGAACCTCGGAAGCCAACCCGGCGCAGAACCTTTCCATCACCTTCAAGGCCAGCGGCGGTGTTTCCACACTCCCGCGCAATCTGGACCTGATGGATGCCACCCAGTATGGTATATACCGCAATGAATACTACCAGTACAACGGCCTCTCCGCCACCAAGGACGAGAAGACCCCGCTCAGCGGCCTGGCCGTGCCGGATCCTTTTTCCTATGGCGAAGGAACCGACTGGATCAAGGATGTGAGCCGCGTCGCCCCCTTCCAGAACCACACCCTCTCCCTGAACGGATTCCAGGGCAAGCAGAAGTTCTACGCCGCCATCTCCTACAGTGACGAACAGGGTATCATCAAAAACAGCGGCAAGCAGAACTATACCGGGACCCTGAACTTCACCAACAAGATGTTCAAATGGCTCTCGGTCTACACCTACCTCCGCTACCAGTACCGCACACAGGACAACATGCTCACCTCCATCGGCAGCGGCGGCATCTATTACGGAGCCCAGTACCTTTCTCCGCTCATCAAGCCGGAAGACTCCTACAACCCGCTGGCCGTGGGTTCTGTCACCCAGTCCAACGCCGTGGTCCGCCTGAAAGAGAACACGGACCATACGGACCGCAGCATGCTCAACATCGCCGTGGGCGGCACCGTGCAACCCATCCCCCAGGTCAAATACAAGACCAAGTTCAGCTACTACCTCTTCGACCGGCAACGCTACAAGTACTTCCCTTCCACCCTGCCCCACCGGACGGAGGTCGAGGGCGGTGCGGCCGAGCGCCAGAGCTACGGCGAACAGAGCCTCTACTACGAGCAGACACTGGAATATTCGAAAGAATGGGGCCGTCACCATTTTGATGTCACCGCCGGCCAGACCTTCAAGCATTTCATCAGCCACTCGTTCAATCTGGACGGCGAAGGCTACCTGGTGGACGCCGTGAAATGGAACAACATGGCGGCCGTGGCCAACAAGGAAAGCTACGGGGCCGGTACGGGACAGACCATCAAGGACAAGATGGCCTTCTTCCTACGCGCCAACTATAATTACAAGAGACGCTATTATTTCACCTTCACCGGCCGGGCCGACGGAGCCTCCAACTTCGCCGCCAACCACAAATGGGGATTCTTCCCTGCCGGCGCCATCAAGTGGGTCATCGCCAACGAGCCCTGGCTCAAGGGCGCAGACTGGCTGGACGACCTCTCCCTCAAGATGAGCCTGGGCCAGTCGGGTAACGACCTCAACCAGGCCTACCGTTCCCTGGCCCGTATGGACGGCGGCTCCGGCGGCTATCCCTTCGGCGGTTCCAACAGCCAGGAGTACTGGCAGGCGCGCATCGCCTCCCCCAACCTCACCTGGGAAACCACCACGGAGGGCAACCTCGCGCTGGACTTCGCCATCCTGAACAACAAACTCGAGCTCAGCCTGGAAGCCTACCGCGCCATAACCACCGACCTGCTCCTGACGGTCAAGACCGCCCAGCACACCGGCTACGACTCCAAATACCAGAACATCGGCCGCACAACCAGCCAGGGTATCGAGTTCAGCATGAACTCCCGTAACATCGTCAAGCGCAACTTCTCCTGGACATCGGCCTTCACCATTTCGCACAACTCGTCCATCGTGAACGACATCGGCGGAGAATCGGAGATTGGCTCCCGGTGGACGCCTGCCGGATCGACCAGCTACATGACGGTGGGTTACAAGGTGGGCTATCCCGTGAATTCCTTCTGGGGCTTCGAATATGCGGGCGTATGGCACAACAAGGAAGAAGTGGAGCGTAACAAGATTACGCACGCCTACGCCAACGACCAAAGCAAGACCTCGCTGGGTTATCCCATCTATATAGACCAGAATCACGACGGCTCCCTGAACTCGGCCGATATCGTATTCCTGGGCTCTCCGGACCCCATCGTTTACGGCGGTCTGCAGAACACCTTCCGCATCAAGGGATTCTCCCTGGGCGTCTATTTCACCTACTCCATCGGCGGCTGTGTCTTCAACTACCCGGAACTCTACATGGCCGGTTCCCGCCGCACCAACCAGTTCGCCTACATGGTGAACTGCTGGCATCCGGAAAAGAATCCGGATTCAAACCTGCCCCGGGCCGGTATCTACGACAACAACGCCGTAGCCAGTTCGTTCGTCATCCACGACGCCACCTACCTGCGTCTGAAGACCGTTTCCATGGGGTACCGTTTCAATATCAAGAGCAAGTATCTGCAGGAGCTGGAACTGTCCTGCTCGGCGGAAAACCTGTATCTGTGGAGCAATTACAACGGTTTCGACCCCGATGTTTCTTCCGGCGGAGTGAACGGATATGACAGTTCGGCCTATCCCAAACCGCTCCGTGTGGTATTCTCCGTCCAAATGAAATACTGATGCGCCGTATGAAAAAGATACTCTATATATTGACCGGGGTGCTTCTCGTGGCATCCTGCTCGCTCAAGGAAGATTCGTCGGGCATTGTAAGTCCCTATGAATTCTTTAAGACCAAAGCCCAGATCCGGGCGGCCGTGAACGGCTGTTATGATCCGCTGAACGGAATCCATAACCTGATTTATTTCATTGCCGTCGAAGGCACCACGGACCTGGCCTCCACCAACGGGTCTTCCCGTCCGGACGCAAAACTGGAAATCAGCCCCGTGAGCCCCGGTGCAGGTACCAGCGCGTGGAATAATTCGTACACGGGCATCCGTATGTGCCTGAGCACCCTTGCGGGCATTGGCCGCTCCGAGGTCGCAGACAGCGAGAAACTGCCCCTGGAGGTAGAAACCCGCATCCTCCTCTCCTATTACTATTATGTCCTAACCAGTTTCTTTGGAGACGTGCCCTTCTATGAGGACTACGTCGAGACCGACGAAGACATCCAGCGCATCACCGCCCTGGGCCGGATGAGCGCGGTAGAAACCCGCCGCACCCTCATCGAGGAACTGAAACTCTACGTCCCCGCCCTTCCCCAGGTGCGCACCTGTGACCAGGTCTACAATTACGCCGGCGCCGCCATGGGCTGGATGCTGATTGCCAAGATGGCTGCCTGGAACAAGGACTGGGACGAGGTGATCTATGCCTGTGAGCACCTGGAGGACATCTACGGAGACCTGGACCAGTACCCTTACACGGACACATACTTCCGCTGCAAGAACACGCCGGAATCCATTTTCGAGATTAACCACGAATACGAAGACGGCGGCATTTCCTACATGACCACGAACTCCCTTCCTATCGCTACCGTTTGCATGCCTTATCCCAAGGAAACCGGCGCCGCCATCTACAACGGCGTCACCATTCCGGAACTGGGCGACAAGGCCTACTGCTACACGCCGCTCAGGCCCACCAAGTACATGAAGGAGAGTGTGATGCCGGCAGAATCCGGCGATATCCGCCGGGAGTGCAACTTCTCCACCTCCTATGGTGGCGTGAAGTACAGCGGAAGCAACACCTGGCTGGGTCCCAAGTTCTGGTGCCCGAACATGTACCAGAACCACGACAACAACAACTACAAGATTTTCCGCTACGCCGATGCCCTGCTGCTGCTGGCCGAGGCCTGGTGCGAAAAGGGCAACTATCCCAAGTCGGTGGAATACCTGAACAAGGTGCGCCACCGTGCCCAACTACCCGACTATACCTTCGTGACCGCCGTCAAACTCCGCGGCGTCATCCGGGATGAACGGGGCCGGGAACTCTTTGGCGAATTCTGCCGCAAGTACGACCTGGTTCGCTGGGGCATCTGGTACGACCAGGTGCAGAGCTACAACCTCTACAGCCATGTCCAGAACAACATCCGTCCCTGCCACGAGTATTATCCCATTCCGGATATCCAGTGCGTCCGTTCCGGCCACGTTCTCTCCAACCCGGAGTATAACAAATACGGACTTTAGCCTGTAGAAGATATGAGAAAGATTGCACTCTATATATTGATTCTCCTCGCCGCCCTGGGCTGCCAGAAGAAATCGGAATATAACCAGACGCTGGGACTCATGTCCCAGTACAATATCCTTTCGTCCGGTGGAGGCAGCACGCAGGTGGCTGTATTCTCCAACACCTCCTGGACCGTAGAGATGGACCATCCCGTATCCTGGGCCTCCATCGACCGCTTCAACGGCTACAAGACCGGGTACCTGGAGTTCACCTTTGAGGTCAATTTCGGCCGCGCCCGCCGCGTAAACCTGGTCTTCAAGGCGGAGGATGAAACCAAGATCCTGAGCATGTACCAGAGCGCCCACCTCAGCGACTCGGACTGCCTGATGGAACTGGGCGGAGACGCTTCCCTGGACATTCCCGCGGCAGGTTCCGCGCAGAGCATCCCCTTCGAAACCAACCTCATCTACAACCTGGACGAGATGTTCCTCACCCTCACCTACCCCGAGGGAGAGGAACCCGCAACCCCCTGGATCATCCTCAAGGGTGTGGAGAAGGACAAGGTGGACATTGAGATTGCCCCCAACACCACCGGTGCCGTCCGCACCGCCAACATGAAAATCTCCCACACGGACGCCGGAAACTACAACTCTACGGAAGGAGACACCATTTATTCCAACGTCATTACCGTTGTCCAGAACCCGTAGCTTATGAAAAAGAATAGTATACTTTCCATTGCTTCCTGCGTCCTCCTGCTGCTGTGCGCGTCCTGCGACAAGGACCGCCACGACGTAGTTGCCCCGGACGAACTGGGCGCCCCCGAACACGAGTATTACGTGGAGGCTACGGGTGAGGAGATCTCCATCCCCTTCGTAACCAACAAGGAAGGAACCGTTTCCCTGGTGAACCAGGCCGATGAAAGCTGGGTGCAGCTGGGCGAAAGGACCTTCGCGGCCGCGGACGGCAGCCTTTCCGTCCAGGTGCTGGCCAATACCGGCTTCCCCCGCCGCGCCGACATCCGTCTCACCACCGACACCCGCGAAGACATCGTGTCCGTCTTCCAGAGCGGCGCCGTCGAGGAACTGTTCGATATATCGGCCGGCTCCATGGTGGTTTTCAACGGCGACGGGGAAACCCACAGCGTAGCCACGGACATCAACGTGCCCCTGGAAAATATCCGGATGGAGATCCGCTATGCCAGCGGCGACGGTTGGGTAAAGGACTGCCACCTCACCAACAACACGTTCACCTTCACCACGGAGGACAATACAGACCGCAATTACACGCGCCGTGCCCTCATTGCCTTCAGCTATAAAAACGGTTGGGGGGAATCGCAGGAACGCATCCTTTCTGTCATCCAGGCCCGTGCCGACAACCAGCTGGGCACCACATTCACCTTCGAGGAGCTCCGCGCCATCGCTTCCGTGAGCGGATACACTCTGCCGGAAGACGCCCTCATCGAAGGCTATATCGTGAGCACCACGGAAGGAGGCAACGCAGGTGATGCCATCGTGGAGGATTACCTGCTCCAGAAGGGAACCATCGACTACACCCTTTCGGAGCGCACCGCCTACCTGGAAAGCCCCGACGGCCGCTATGGCTTCCGCCTGATTGCCGAATCGGCCGACAAGAACGATTTCACGCGCTACAGCCGCGTATGGCTCAAGATTGGCGGAGCCATGGTAAAGCGTTCCTCCAACCAACCCTACCAGTACACCATCGAGGGGGTATCTTCGGACAACCTCCTCTCCAGTATGGACGGCTATCTCTCCATGCCCTGGAAGGAAAAGGCCATTGACGAACTCACGGACGACGACATCAACACCCTGGTGAAAATCAAGGACTGTGAGATTGCCATGCGCAAAGGCCCCTTCACCCCTGTGAACGAGGGTTACGCCCACACCTGCAGCTATAACCGCCTGGCCAAGTACCCCATCCTCATCCGCGACATCAAGGGTGGCAGCATGTACATGTTCACCAACATGAAATGCACCTACCGCCGCAACGGGCAGCCCCTTCCCTATGGCAGCGGCAGCATCACGGGCATCGTAGTGCACGAGAGCTACAAGAGCTTCGAGCGGGACGGCAACATCGGCCGGTATCAGCTGCGCCACCTGGTGCGCGAGGACATTGACCTGGCAAAGGACTTTGCCGACAATTTCTCCGGCCTCATCACGGAGTTCCGTTATGCCAAATTGCCCGGGGAATTCGAGACCACCAAACTCCCCAACGCCATCCTGGCCACCAAGGGCAACGGCGAGCTTTGCCACACCTACGGCGAAGTGGGCAATTACTCCCCCTCTTACTTCTATATCGGCAAGTCCGGTAGTTCCTACAAGAACAAATACGAGGAAGGCGCCGGCATCGAACTGGACGGTGGCGGCATCTACCAGCCCTGGGTGGACAACGGGACAGAAAGTGCCCAGAACACGGACGGAAAGGGCTGGTTCGCCAACGGTCTCAAGATCAGCTGGTCCAACAAATACTGGTGGGATTCCGAGAACGACCGCGGCTACTGCTGGCTGGTGAACTTCAGCACGGAGGGCATCTCGTCAGACCGTGTCTCCCTCCAGTTTGCCATGTACAACAACTCCCAGAAGGCCCGTTCGCCCCGTTACTGGAAGGCGCAGTACTCGCTCACCACCACCGACACATCGGCCGAGGCCGACAGCCAGTGGAAAGACATCGGCACCTTCACCGTGCCGGACGTAGCCGTCTGGAATACCCAGAACGACTGGCAGACGCTGGGACCCCGCGTCTATGACTTCCCGCTTCCCACCGAGATCCTGGGACACAAGAGCGTGAGCATCCGCCTCATGCCCCGCAACAACCGGGCGGCGTCCCTGTCCGAAGTCTCCTACGACGACAGCACCATTTCAAATGGCAACGGCTATAACACCCTGGATTATTTTGCAGTACGCTACAACAAGTAGGTTATGAAAAAAATCATCGCAATAGCAATTCTCCTGCTGCCGGCGCTGTCCGCCTGCACTGACAACTCCCAGAACGAGGGACAGATGGCGGCGAGCGTCGTCCTGAGCAGGGATAAAGTGGATCTCCAGGTGGGAGAATCCGCAGCCATCACCGCAACCGTCCTGCCCGAATCGCTGGGCATGGGCGTCACCTGGAGCGTACTGGATCCCGCCTTCGCCGAAGTCCAGGAGGACGGAACCATCACCGCCAAGGCCGAAGGCGTCACCTACGTGGTTGCCACCTCGACCGACGGCGCCAAGAAAGCGGCCTGCATGGTGAGTGTGAACCCGCCTGTGCGCTACAAGGTGTCCATCACGGACGAATTGGGCAATCCCCTGGAGGCCGTCTATGGCTATCCGGGCATGAGTATCCCCCTCCATGCCACCACCACCGACGGCGAGACCCACCATTTCACCTGGAGCGTGGAAGATGCATCGGCCTTCAGCATTTTGGCCGATGAAGGCCTGCTCACGCTGGGCGCCGCGCCTGCCACGGACGACGCCTACGTGTATGATGCCAGCTCCTACGTGAAAGTGGCCACCGAAGACGGCTACGGCTGCCGGATTCCCGTCCGCAGCAACATCCTCAAGGGTGTGCGCGTGGACCAGACCTTCTACTACCAGCCCACCGGAACCCTGATTACCGTGGAGTCGGACAACAGCTATCCCATCTCGGTCCTGTATGAAAGCGAATTCGGCCAGTCCATCGTTCCGGCCAATGTCCTGGACGTAGAACTGACCAATACCAAGGACTTCACGCTGCAGAAAGTGAGTGACGCCTTCGCCCTCATTACGGGCCCGTCCAACGACGTCTCCACCAAGCTCCTGGTTTCGATGGCCGGAGGGGCCGACAAAGTGGAACTGGCCACCTTCGTCATCGACCGCATCTATCCCATCCAGGCGTCGCTGTACTATACCTCTTCCTCCACCCTCACCTACACCTGGACGGAAGGCGTGAGCGCCGATGACGACATCAGCAAATCCTATAATATCACCCTGTATAAGGATGCCGATGCCACCCAGGCATTCCTGAGCTACGACATTCCCGCCGAACATGTTTGCTGGAAGGGCGCCCAGCCGCGCTTTGTCTTCAGCGGCCTGGATGCCGGCACCGAATACTGGTTCCGGGTAACGGATACCAGCGAAGGCGCGGTAGATGTAGTGAGCGACCTCATCAGCGGCACCACGGACGCCTTCACCATCGTGGAGCCCGGCGATACCCCTGCCGCGGCGGGCGACGTGCTCCTGGCCGAAGACTTCAGCGAACTGTGTTGGTATGGCGACGAAATCAGCCAGGCCGCGGGCTACGAGGTGGGCACCACATCGGCCGCCACCTTCCAGGACCGCACCGTGAACTCCTTCGTGGGCTATACCGGCCAGTACAACAATACCAACGACGCCATCATCACGAAGCAGAAGACGGCTATCAAGGCGCCTGGCTTCCGCCTGGGCAACTGGGCCAACGGACAGTATGCCCGTATGTACCTGGGCCCCGGCTTTGTGTACCTGAGCACCTACAGTTATGCCAACCACCTCATCACCCCGGCGTTGAACAACATTCCGGAAGGCATGAGCGCCACCTTGCAGGTGACCATCCACGCCGCCGGCTATGCGAGCGGTGCCAAGGCCGTCCTGGCCGTGCAGCCTGCCTCCACGTCGTTCAACCTGATCAAATCCGGCACGGAGACCAACAAGAACAAGCTCAAGCTGGAAGACAACTGCCAGACCATCACGTACACCGGCGGTCTCACCACGCTGGGAGAGTTTACCGTGACCCTGGAAAATGTCCAGAAGGGAGACCGCATTGCCTTCGGCCCGCCTTCGGAGACAGTCAAGAGCAACAATAACATGATGATCATCAGCGACATGACCATTACCCTCGTTGAACTGAAATAACCAAACTGAACCACATATGAAAACCAAAGAGACTTACACTGCGCCGGCGTGCCTGCCTATCGCCGTCTGGGAATCCCAGGTCCTGTGTGCCAGCAACACGCTGGACCCCATTGAAGACAACACCGACATCATTGTCTGGGGTGAACTTGATTCGATTTTTTAAAAGTACTGCCTTATGAAAAAGATCGAACTCATCACAGCTGCCGCATTGAGCATCCTCGCAGCCGTTTCCTGTGCCAAGGAAACTTCCGACAATAAGAAGGAATCCGCCAACCCCGGCGGAGCCCGCACCACCCTCAGTGCCAGTCTCTTGTCCACCCGTACCGCCCTGGGCGAGAAAGACGGCACCGCCTGGCCCAACTACTGGAAAGAAGGCGACCAGATCTGCGTCAACGGTGTAGTCTCTGACGCGCTCCTGGAAGAGGCCGACGGGAAAGCCACGGCCACCTTCTCCTTCGAAGGAGCCCTGGAGACGCCCTACTATGCCGCCTATCCGGCATCGGCCCTCACCGGCTATGAGAATGGCAGCGCCACGCTCACTGTGCCGGCCACCCAGGCCTATGTGGAAGGGTCCTACGACCCCGCCGCGTTTGTCATGGGCGGCAAAAGCACGAACGCCGGCTCGGTGGTGCTCTCCCCTTGCGTGAGCATCTTCCACCTGAGCCTGAGCGGCAGCGCCGCCATCACCAGCGTCCGTCTCACCGGGGCCGAAGGATCGGCCCTGAGCGGCACCTTCACCACCGACTTCACCAGTTTCACGCCCGCCACGGTGTCCAACGCGGTGGAGATGACGGCCAATGCGGCCGTTTCCCTCCCCGCCGAGTTCTTCATCTGCATCCCGGCAGGCCTTAGCGGCCCCCTCCAGGTGGAGATCTTCGACGTGGACGGAGGTTCCATGAGCATCGGAGCCACGGTGAAGTCGGCCCTCGTGGCCGGGCAGATGTACTCGCCCGCCACCCTCCCCTATGCTCCCACGGCCAACCTGACCATTACCGCCGAGGGCATCACCAGCTCCACGGCCGTCATCTGCTGGACCGGCTCGGCCGAGAACCCCTACACCGTCTCTGTCTATGCCGATGCCGGCTGCACCACGCTGGTGGACAGCTATACCATCGATGCCGGCAATGCCTGCTGGGGCGAAGCATCCCCCCGCTTCTGCATCAGCGGCCTGGACGCCGGAACCACCTACTACGTGAAAGTGACCGGCGAGACCCTCGTGAGCAATGTCCTGCCGGTTTCCACCGCGGAATTCGAGATCGTGGAAGTCTCCGACACACCCGCCCAGGAAGGCGATGTGATTCTGGCCGAAGACTTTAGCGAGCTGCGTTGGGACAGTGACATCATCGGCCGGGGCGTGGGTTATTTCCCGACTTCGCAGGATTCCTTCTCCAATACGGAGGTCTCTACCTATCAGCAAATAAAGACTTCTAACGAGAAGGTGCTCTCCGCCCAGACCACCGCGCTCGCCGCCAGCCGCCTGGCTCACTGGGCACAAGGGGCCCATGCCAACCTCTACATCCATCCCGGATACATCAAGCTGGTTGGCAGCAAGAAGGTTACCCATATCGTAACGCCGGCCCTGGATAACATTCCCGAAGGTCTGATTGCCACAGTGGAAGTGAAAGTAAGCGCCAGCGCCTATTACAGTGAATCCGATGGCAAGTTTGCCACCACCAGCGCCGTCGTAGCCGTACAGCCGGCCGGAGAGTATAACGAACTCACCGGAGAGACGAACACGAACACGCTGGATCTCACCTCGAACATCCAGCCGATAACCCTCGCTGAAGAGACCGCCTGGAACACCTACACGGTCACCCTCGAGGGCGTGGTAAAAGGCGACCGCATTGCCTTTGGTGCGGCTTCCGACGTCACTGAGAACAATGCCCGCATGAACCTCAGCGACATCCAGGTTACCATCACCGCCCTGAAAGAGCCGGGTCTTTACGCCAGCGTCAAGGGTGTGTCCTCCAGCACGGCCACGTTCACCTGGACCTATGGCGGCGAGGCTTCGGCCGACATTGCCAAGCCCTACACGATTGCCCTGTATAGCGACGCTGCCTGTTCGAACCTGGTGGTTTCCTTCAACATCCCTGCGGATGACAGTTGCTGGGACGGCAAGAAACCTTGCTTCGTGTTCGGCGGCCTGAATCCAAATACCGAGTATTGGTTCGTAGCCACAGATACTGAGGCCAGCGTGTCGTCCGAACCGGTCAGCGCCACCACCGACGCCTTCACCGTTGTCGATGCAACGACCGTCAGCGATGCTACCGTTGGCGACGTTATCCTGGCCGAAGACTTCAGCGAGATTGGTACCGGCCCGGATGAATTCCTGGGTGCAGCCAGTTACTTCCCTAGCAGCAAAGTTTTGCCGGTAGTTCCTTCTGGTACTAATCCCGCGGGCTCATTTATCAAGTCCAGTTCTACCGGAGACCGTATATTCGGTGCCGGTTGGGATCTTGGCAGTAGCCGCCTTTCCAAAGGCTGGGGCTTTGCTGGAAACAGTTCTGTCTATTATCAGAATGGATTCCTGAGAGTAGGTGTTAGTGCCTCCACAAGTGCTACTGCACGCACACATATTGTAACACCTGCCCTCTCTGGTATTCCTGCTGGCAAACTTGCTACTATAGAAGTCACTGTGACCACTTGCAAGTATGAGTCAAGTGAGAACGACGTGGCCGTATTTGCGGAGAACAATCTCACTATCAACAGTACAACAAATCCTTCCGACAACAGCTTCAGAAAGTATTCAGGTCAATCCCTCTCAGAAGGCAATGCCCTTGGAATTACTGCCATTAAATCATGGGAAACTAAGACCGTGACTATCAAAAACGTTGATTCCGACTATCATCTTTTAATCGGTTCTCTGGAGCATATTTCTGGAAAGAACCGCTTCTATCTAAGCGACATTGCTGTCACCATCGTAGCGATGAAAAACCCTGGCGATATTGATGAAACCATGGAAATCAACGACTTCACGACCCTCAAAGCCTTCCTTACCGCTTGCGAAAATGGCCTGACGGTCCAGGGCAATGTAACGGCCGATATTGCTCTTACATCCGCGCAGGTCGAAGAGATTGACGCCCTTTATCCTGTTGCCGAGTTCGATGGAATCATTAATGGAAACAATCATACCATTTCCGGGCTGACGAAACCCCTCATTGACGAGCTTAGCGGAACGGTCAGCGACCTCACGCTGAACTCTACTTTGAGCATTACCGAGGCCATGAATAATATTGGCACACTGGCCTGCACGGCAAGCAATGCCACCATCTCTGGCTGCGTCACCAATGGTTCCGTCTCGCTCAACTGCGAATCGAAAGTGACCGGAAGCATTTCTCTCGGCGGAATGGTTGGATTGGCCAACAACTGTTCTTTGACCAGCTGCGTAAACAACGCATCTGTTGCCAATGCATCCGGCGCAAGTGTGGGTATTTTCGTCGGCGGTCTTGTGGGGCAGTCCGTTACAAGCACCTATGTAACCTGTTCCAATACCGGCGCGGTTTCCAACGCGGGACTTGCAGATGATTCGACCTTCTGCGTTGACGTAGCAATTGGTGGCTTGGTTGGATACTTGAATGGCAACAACACGCTTACCGGCACGTCTAATGCCTATAATTCCAATTCCGGAACAGTGACAGAGACATCTACTTCCACTTATGTTGGAATGGGCGGTATCGCTGGTATTAACAGGGGAAGTGGAACAGACATGGCATATGTCAAGAACCTCGATAATGGTGATATCCTCTATGAGGGTAATACCCGTGCTAAGAGTTACGTAGGAGGCGTTCTCGGCTGCGCGGACGAAGTTTGCACCATGGACTATGCCTCCAATGCCGGTGACTTGAGCTTCCGCTCCCTGACTATCTCCAAGCAAGTTTGGGTTGGTGGCGTTTTAGGCGGTTTCAATACCGACAACACAACCACAAAGGCTGCAGACGTCACTTTTACCGGACTTGAGAATTCTGGCGATATTGACTGCCCTAACTCCGGCTCAAACGGAGGTAATATGGCAGCCTCCAGCAGTAGCGTAACGTCATTTAGCTATATCGGCGGCATATGCGGTGTTGGAGATACTGGAGGAAAAAGATTCATCAACTGCACCTGCACCGGAGACATTGAGATGTATAACCAACTGAAGTGCCGTCTAGGCGGCATTGCCGGTTATTTAACGAACAATCCTACAGGGTGTGCGTTCACCGACAATGCTACTATCATCTATTACCGTTATAATCCCAAGAGTAACGGTGGCACCGGTCAAATCGGAGGTATCGTTGGCTATATGGACATTGAGACGGTTCATGACATTACGTTCTGGGGGAGACTGCAGACTACTGGTTCTTCTCCCAACTGTTATACCGGAGGCATTGTTGGCCAGATAGGCAGCAATTGTAAGAATTTCCATGACTGCAACATCTACGCTCCCACCAACATTGTAGGTGCGAGTTCCGGATCCTTCGCTTCCACTGGTGCTGGTCTCTTCGCCAGCAAGTCTTCAAGTTCTGAATTCGACTTTACTGGCTGCAAAGTCAGGAATGGTACCAAGGTTCAGAAGATTACAATCACTGCCGATAATATGGCGGAAGCCGTTATTGGACGTAACCATGCTTCTTCTGTAACTAATCCTCCGGTTTTGGTCGACAGTTTCTAGGCTTCCCATAAAAGGTTGAGCAATAAACGAGACAATGATGAAAACAGAGTACATACGTCCAGCAGCAGAAGCAATTCCTCTGCTCTCGGACCAGTCACTATGCCTGACATCCATTGAACAACGTATGTTGGAAGAGGGATTACTGGATCCGGATTCCGATTAAAGATGGAGGGGAAGACTATGATAAAGCAATATTTGACATGGGGGCTTATCGCCGCCTGGGCCGGATGCCTTCTGCTCGCCTCCTGCAAGCAGAAGCCCGAGCCCGTCGATCCCGTCACGCCCGAAGAATCGGCCTTCGTCCTCAGCGTCGCCCTTTCCGACGCCGACACGAAGACGGTGCTCCACACCGACGACGGAGAAATCTTTGACAACCTCTGGGCAACCGGGGACCGGATTTCCGTGAACGGAACGCTCTCCAATGCCGTATCGGCCAATGACAACGGCCGGAAGCTGGTGGATTTCACCTTCCCGACGACCCCTTCCGGGGAGCCCTACAAGGTGCTGTATCCCGGCACCACATCGGCCAACGTCATCACCCTGCCGGCCACGCAGAACTATGTGGCGGGCAGCTTTGACGCAGCCGCGGCGGCAGCCTATGGGACGGCCGAAAAAACCGGCGACACCTACAGCGCCCGGCTCAGCAACTTCACCGGCCTCATCCGCTTTGCCCTGACTGGCAGCGCCACGCTGGACAAGATTGTCCTGAACAGCCTGGGCTCCGAGAAACTCGTCGGAGACTTCACCCTGGCTACGGATGCCAACGGATTTACCGGCGCCTTCTCCGGCGGATCGGCCGGCAGCCTCACCTACAACTGCAACGTTACGCTCAGCAGCACCGACACCTACTTCTACATCGCCCTCCCTGCCCAGGCCTATGCCTCCGGTATCGAGGCCCTGGTGTATCAGGCCGACGGCGCCTTCATGCGCCTGAAGTTCTGGGGCGAAGGCAAGGCCCTCGCAGGAAACAAGATCGTAGCGTTCGGGAGCAAAGCCTACGCCGCCGGCCGCACGGAGAACCTGCTCTCGATTGACGACCTGTCGGCCGAAGCCGGTGGCGAACCCACGGCCGAGGCTCCTGGCATCACCGTGGCCACTTTCAATGTCATGCGTCTGGACGATGATAACCGTCCGGCAGCGGCCACAACTGGGGACAGTAACGGTAAAATAGCACGCCCTGCCAATGCCATTGTCAAGGACTGCGGCGCCATGCAGGAAGCGCTTGGCCTGGCCATTTACAATACGGCGGCCGACCTGATTGGGTTCAACGAAATTGGCGACAATATGTATGCCTCGGGCCAGCTTTATTCCCTGGAGGATATTGCTGCGGCTCAGGGCGCATCCTATACATGGAAGCTCAACTTCCCCGGCTCCGAATCCGGCAACTACCACTATTGCAACGGCTTTGCATATAAGAGTTCCGTCCTTACTCTTAACGAATCCGGCAAGGCCTGGCTTAGGACGGGCAGTGAATCTTACTCTACTTCAAGCGCATCTAACTCCGGCGACCCCAACCGCTTTGTGGTCTGGGCCAAATTTACCCACAAAGTTTCCGGCAAGGTGTTCTATTTCTTCGTAACCCAGCTTCCTACTTATGGGCAGGATGGCGGCAGCGGTACCAGCAACACCAACATGTCCGGCGGTGTCAATGCTTTTGCCACAGCCAAGGCAGGTTCTTATCCCCAGATTCTGGTCGGCGATATGAACTCCGCCCCCGGACACAATAACATAGCTGGCTACAACAAGCTTAAGGTTTACTGGACCGACGCCTATGAGGCCGTAAGCGCGGCCGGCAACTTGGCGGCATTCTATAACACCTATCCGGGCACGCAGTCCGGAACGGGCGACACGTTCCAATATTCGATTCTCCAATTCACGAAGAATCATCCGGAGCGGCGTATCGACCATATTATGACCCACGGCGACTGCACGGCCCAGTCTTACAGAACGGTGCGAAACGTCTATGAGTTCGGCTCCGGAGAGTCCGCAGTGACCTGCTCCCCTTCCGATCACCTTCCTGTTGTCGCTTACATAACCCTTGACTAATTGCCCTATGAAAAAGTTATATATCGTTTTATCAGTTGTTGCACTGACAGTTTTGGCAGCGGGCTGCGCCAAGGAGATGAACGATCCCGACGCTGTCCGCGAGAAAGTGCTCACCGTGGACAAGGCCACCGGCGAAACCATCGTGAACGTAACCCTCGCCGTACCGGAAAGTCCCGATACCAGGACCACCCTGGGCGCCAAGACCGGCAGTTCCTACCCCATCTACTGGGGAGCCTCCGACGTCATCACCCTCAACGGCACGGCGGCCACGTCCTTCACCCGCAACAGCGGAAATGCCACGGCCCAGGCGGCGTTCAAGGTCAGCAACCTTACGGCGCCCTACAACTTCCTCTATCTGGGGGTGGCCGGCCAGGCCAACCAGGTGTCGTTCCCGTCAACCCAGAACTATGTGGCCGACGGATTCGACCCCGCCGCCATGCCCATGTATGCGTCGGTCACGGACCTGAGCGCCGGCGTGGCGTTCTCCCATGTGGGGGCCCTCCTGAAGTTCTCCTTCACCGGAGAGAAGAAGATTGACGCCATCAACCTTTCGGCCGCCGACGGCACCAAGTCCCTGTCCGGGAACTTCACCATCGGCGCCACGGGCGGCATCCTGAACGGCACGCTCACCCCGGCTTCCGGCGGCAATGCGATGACCTACAGTTTCGGCGGGCATCGGCAGCTTTCCGATACGCCGTTTGTCTTCTACATCGCCATCCCGGCCGGTACTTACGAAGGCGGTATCACCCTGGATATCGTGGACAACGATTCCGGCCACATGAGCGTGACGGTAATGGACAGCGATGCCACCAAGACCATCGCCGCCGGCAAGGTGCGCGAATTTGACAACGTGGTCTATATCCCCGCCAAGGAGAACAACCTCAAGCAGATCTGGAATGCGGCTACTTTCCAGGAGTTCGTGACGGCCGTCGCAGGCGGCAACAAGACCCTCAACGCCCGCCTCACCCCGAATGCGGCATCCATCGACCTCTCCTCCATCGCCGGCAGCTTTGCCTCCATCGAGGACTACAAGGGTATCTTTGACGGCAACGGAAAGACCCTCAGCGGCCTTACCAAGCCTATGTTTGACAACCTTCAGGGTGTGGTGAAGAACCTTACGCTGAATTCCACCATCAACGAAACAGCGGCAGATGAATATCACTGGGGTATTTTTGCAAAACAAGTCACCCCTTCCCTCGAGGTTGACGACGTTCCCGGCCTGCAGAACTGCACGGCCAGCGGTTCCATTACCTGGACTCCTTCCTCTGCCGTCAACAGTATGATGACCCTCGGCGGCCTGGTGGGTAACAACAAGGGCGGCACCATCACCGGCTGCACCAACAGTGCTGCCGTTACTTTCGGCAACAACGGTGTTAGCAACGAGAACCAGCCTTCCATCGGCGGTGTAGTTGGCCGTACCCAGAAGGGCGGCGACCTCAAGACCCAGGGCGACATCAACAGCTGCACCAACTATGGTGATGTTGTCTGTGCTGCCCAGTTCAGCCAGAATATTTACATCGGCGGAGTACTCGGCTATCAGGTCGAAAAGGCCGAAACCATGAGCGGCTGCGTCAATCACGGCCTTGTGAAAGTTGCATCTACCGCATCCACCGGCGGAGCTCTCCAACTTGGCGGTGTTGCCGGTATGGCAAAGGGCAGTCTTGAGAACTGCACCAACGCCAGTGACGGCGTTGTCACCTCCGAGGCATGCTCGGTAGGTACCTATCTCTGCCAGGGCGGTGTCGTCGGGCGTCTTAACGGTAGTGCAGCTTATGAGACCCTCACCAATGCCGGTACGCTGAATGTGGCGGCTTTGGGCGGCCCCACGGCCCGACTCATCGGCGGTGTCGTCGGCCGTTGCAACGAAGGCGCTACGCTTAATGGCGTGACCAACAGCGGTAACATCAATTATACGGCTGAAGCTACAAACGATACCTATATCGGCGGTGTAGTTGCCCATAACGATAAGGCTGATATAATCCTTCAGAACTGTAGTTCAACCGGCGGCACGCTGACTGTTTCCAACGCAAGCCACTCCGGCGGCTTGTACGTAGGCGGCGTGGTCGGATATTCCACGAAAGCCGTGACCTCCTGCTCCAATGCCATGACCATAGCCACAAGTGGCAGCATGACACAGGAATCCAACTCATACCTTTGCTTCGGCGGTGTTATCGGGTACATGTCCGGTGCTGTGACTGCTACGAATTGCACCAACAGCGGTGCCATCAATTACGGCCAGACCGTCACCAATGAAGGCCAGACCTATGTCGGCGGCGTGGCTGGCGCATTGACCGGTGCGGAGATTTCCGGAGGCGGCAATTCCGGCACCATTACGTTCAGCGGCCAGAACACAAAACGTCCGCTTTCCGTGGGAGGTATTGTGGGCCGTGTGTTCTCCAATGCGGTCGACAGTGGATACGCACTTAGCAACAATGTAACCAACAGCGGTGCCATCGTCGTCAATTCTACAGTGAGCGGTTCTCAGTATATGTACCTGGGAGGCCTTGTGGGGCAGCATCTGGCCGGTAATATTTACGGCACCAACGATGCGCCTATTACCGTAACTGAACTTCACGAGAGTATGATGGCTCTCGGCGGCATCGTAGGTTATCTTGCCGGCGGCACCGTATCCAACGGTACCAATACCGCCAACGGCGACATCGCTCTTGATGGCTTTATCTCCGGCTATCATTCGTATGTCGGCGGTATCGTCGGTATGTCTTCTGGCGGCAGCTCCATCGCAGCCGGCGGTGGCACCATTACCGGTGCTTCCAATGCCGGTGACGTTACTGTTGCTGCAGGTTGTACCATCCCCAGGAACAACTATATAGGCGGCGTTATCGCATACGCCGGCAACACGGTCAGCGGGGCTTCCAATACGGGTAATATCGTAAATAATTACAGCCAGGGGTCATCTTCTAACGCTACTTCTTACCACTATGCCATCGGTGGCGTGGCAGGATACAGTGTCGCTGCACTTTCATCCTGCTACAATACAGGTGATGTTACGAACAACGGATCC
>JAEEGL012556814.1_pt1 | contig 24723 bp, 14 predicted proteins | sample 9134231 | NCBI WGS metagenome assembly JAEEGL01 (sample SAMN16246548, study PRJNA631951) | gut metagenome | biome: gut microbiome; feature: rumen; material: fiber-attached | host: Bos | place: Iran: Karaj | collected 2018-10
AATATAAATCACATATTGAACTATTTATTTCATCTTTATTTATTTCTAATATATAATCTGTTTTTCCTATTGTTTTATAATTATTTATAATCTGTTCCTTCAATTGTTCATTTAAATAATTTAATATTTGTATATCTTTATTTAAATCCTCATTCTTTATATTATATTCACATAAAATATAATTATCCTTCATCTTCATAATATTTATTTTTTTTATATTTTTTTTTTAATTTTAGATAAAAAATAAATAATTCTTTTATAATATTATAAATTTAATAATTATATTTATAATGATAAATGATATTATCTCTCAATTTATCTTCTTCATCTTATATTATTTATATTTAATCTATAAAGAATTAAGAAGGAAAGAAAATTTGAATTGTTAGTACATTGAAAAATAAAATTATATAATTTATGTAAGAGAAATCTTTAAAATATTCATTCTTTGAAAAGAAGAAAAGTTAGTACTACTCTTTATTAAATAATACTAAAAAATACATAAAATTAAAAAGAGTATGATGAATTATAAAATTTAATGATAATTATTAAGTTCTTGAACCTAGAAAACAGAAGAAGGTGTCCTGGAATATGAAAAGAAGGATATTATGAAAATTAACTTTGTTAAAAAATAAACCTAAAGTTACTAGTGTTATTGCTGATACTGATATTTTGTTTCTTATTTAGATAAAATGGCCTTTAAAAGATGATTTGTAACTTTGGAAATTTATTATAAATAAATTAAGGGACTTATGTTAAATATATAAAAATTAAGTATATTTTTTTTTTTTTATTTGTTTTTAAATATTTAAAAAATAAAACAAGTAAATCAAAAAATGATAATAATCTATTTCTTCTGTTATTATCAACATTACCTTTAATAGATTCCCAAGGCATAATAGATTTACAGCAGAAAGTGATTATGAAATATGGTCACCTTCTGATGGAAGAGCAGGAGTTGAATGTTTATTAGGACATAACATTAAAATTATTAGAAGGAAGAGATAAAGTAAATGTGTAAATTCAAAAAAATTTGAAAGAAAACTAAATTAAATTGTGATTATACTGAATTAGATTATATTTGTGATATGGGTTATCAAAGAAGTGAACCTGGAAGTCCTTGTATAGGAGATGGAAAAATAGATAAAACTGTTATTAATAAACCCCTTTAGATTGAAAAGGAATTTATAAAATTTCAAAATGATATAGAAGAATACTTTATGATATTTGTATTAATGGAGTAAAATTTATAGTTTTAAAATAGAAAGGAAAAAATAGTGCTTTATAACAATATCATTTTCTTTAGGTAATAAACTTAATATATTTTTATTATTCAATAATTCATTTGAAAAATTTTAAAAAAATCATAAACATAAGAAAAAATTTTAATAAAGAATTTTGTATTGTATTATTGTTTGAAAGAGATTCATAGTTTATTTCAGGAATATAGATTGAAGATACTTCTTCTTTTACAGATTCAACTCTATGATAAATACTATTAAATATATTAGATATATCATATTTTGCGGAGTACTGCCCTCCTCTAGTACATGATAATTTTAGAAAATTTAAGGGGCGAAGAACTCAAAAATTTTTTAAAAGAATTAATTTTTTTAATTTTTATCATATCTTCTTTATCTTCTTCGTTAACATCTTCCATTTTTATTCTTGATAAAAATAAATAATTATCAATTAAAATATCTATTTTAGATTTTATTCTTATATTTGCATTCTCTTCAAAATTTTTTAAAATATTATTTGCATTATTTAAAATCAATTAATAGCATGGATACTAAAGACTCAAAATATATATGATGATAATTTAGAATATTTATCATCGATTCCAATTTCTTTTTCAAATTTTGGTTTAAAAAAAATAAAAAGTATTGTTTGTAATTCAGATGTTTACCATGCAATAACAGAAGGAATCAAAAATAAATAGCATAAATTTTTAATGAATAATAAAAAAATGAAAAATGAAAGCATTGAAACAGAAAAAAATTAGAATTATTATCACAATTATTTAGTTTAAATTTGTAAAAATAAATCTTTAAATTATCTTATTTAAAATACTATAAAATAAATTTATTTATCTTTTTCTTTTCCACCTAAACTTTTCTATCATATAATATTTTTTTATTATAAATTCCAAAATAAATAGAAATAAAAAAATTAAAAAAAATATAAAATAAAAATTAAAAAAACAATTAACAAAAATAATTAAAAACCCTTAGATTAATTAAATATCCAAAAAAAAAATTTATTTATTCATCGAAATAAAAAAATGAGTTTCACAAAGCAATCAATTCTCTTCATATCAGGTTTAGATAAATCAGTAAACGAGAATATGTTATACCAACTATTCAACGATTATTCAATATCATATATAAAAATAGCAAAAGACCATCAAACAAGAGAATCATTTGGATATGCATTTGTAGGATTTAAAAACCATACAAAAGCAGAAGAAGCAATAAATAAATTAAATTATTCAAAATTAGCGAAAAAAACATTAAGAATATCATGGTATAACAGAGAACCAAATAATTATAGAAATCATCCTGAATATAACATATTCGTAAAAAAAATTCCTAAAGAAGTAACTCATCAAGATTTTCATGAACACTTTAAAAAATTTGGTACTATCATTTCTGCTAAATTAGCAGAAGATGATGAAGGTGAAAGCATGGGTTATGGTTTTGTTTTATATGATAGTGCTGATGCTGCTAAAAGTGCTATTGATGAATGTAATGGTAAAGAATGGAAAGGAAAAAAAATATTTGTTGCTCAATTTGTTAAAAATAGACCTAAAAAACCTGTTAGATATAATAATATTTATGTTAGGAATATTCCAAAAAATTGGAGTGAAGATGATATTAAAAAATACTTTGAAAAATATGGGAAAATTTCTTCTATGATTGTAAGAACTCCTGATGCAAGTAAATTAAATGCTGCTATTCCTGAAGAAAAAAAAAAACAAATTTTAGATCATCAATATGCTTTTGTTTGCTTTGAAAGTTTAGATGGGCCTGCAGTTAATGCTGTTAATAAAGTTCCTTATTTAAAAATTGGAAATGATGAATATAATAAAAAAATTGAAGAACTTGTTGAATTATTAAAAAAACAAGAAATTAAAGAAGATAATTTATATAAATGCGCTTGTTATATTGAAGAAAATAATCTGAGCGATAAAGTAAAAGATGAAAATGAATTAAAAAAAACGGTGGATGATTTTATTAAATTAATTGCAGAAAATGATAATGTATATATGATAAAAGATAAAAAAGATAGATTAGATTGTTGTCAAGCTTTAAAAAAAGCAGAAAGAGCTAAGAAATTAAAACAATTATATGAAAAAATAAAAAAGAAAATAAAAGAAAAATACAAATTTTGTAATTTATATGTAAAAAATTTACCAGATGATTACAAAGATGAAGAATTAAAAGAATTATTTGGAAAATACGGAGAAATTAGAAGTGCTAAAGTAGTTAAAAAAGAAATGGTATCAAATTATTTAGGAATAAAGCGTTCAGTAAAAGTATTTGGATTTGTATGTTTCTTTGAAGCATCAAAAGCTCAAGAAGCTAAATCAAAATTAAATGGATATGCTTTAAACACAAGTGGTCCAAAATTATATGTTGATTATCATCAAACAAAACAAGAAAGAACTGAATTTTTAAAATTAAAATTAATAAAAGAATCAGAAAGAAGAAAAATGCCACCACCATTGAGACAAATGCAAGGAATGTATCCAAATATGATGAGGAAAATGCCTTATATGCCTATGATGCCTATTCAAGGTCAAGTTCCTCCACAAAAGACTGATCCTATTGCAAGAAGTGATTATTATGGTGAACCCTTGTTTACTAAAATTGCTAATACTCCACAATTTGCAGAATATGCTAATTATTTCGCTAAGATTGTTGGGATATTTTTAGATTTAGAAGATCAAGTACTTGAAAAATTACTTAGGGATGATGATTATTTCAAACAACAAGTTCAAGAAACTATTAAGTTACTTACTGAAAATAAAGGACAATAAGTTTTTAAAAAAAAAAATAAAAAATGGTACTTTTCCTTTTATTAAAAAGGAGTACCGCCAAAAAATAAAAGTTTATATGAAAAAAAATGAAAAATTTTTAAATATTTTTAGTTAAAAGATTAAAAAAAAACCAAAAAATTTAATATTATATATATAAATAAACAAGAATTAAAATATAATATTATTTATTTTTTTTGATATAAAATATAATTAAATAAAAAATGAAAAATAATTTTAAAGAAATTATTTCAAAAAATACAAATCAAGTTCAAATAAAGAGCATCACTAATTTATCAAAAAAGAATTTACTTAAAGCATTTAAACCTCAAAAATACAATCTTCCTAAAGATATTTTACCCTTTGATATTTATGAGAAAATGTATGATTACATAAAAAAAGATTTCCCATCAATTCCAAAAAAAATAGAATTAAAAAAGTCAGAAATTATAATAAGAAAAGATTTAATAATTCAAATGAAGAATTTTATTAATAATTATAAATTAAATCCAAATTCATTTTATTTTTCAGTTTATTTTATGGATAAATTATTAGAAAAAAAAATAAATTTACGTTTAGAAAAAATCGCAATTGGAAGTTTATTACTTTCTGTAAAATTCAATGATATTGATGGTAAAATTCCTCGTTCAAGTCTTTTCGAAAAAATATTAATTTCAACAGAAAAAATATCTTCTAAAGAATTAAATGATATTGAAATAGAATGTTTAAAAAATTTAAATTATTATTTATCAGAACCACAACCTTTATATTTTCTAAATATTTTTCTATTAAATGGAATAATATTTAATAATGATTTTAATTTAGATTCTTGTGATGAAAAAAGAAAAATGTTTTTTTGTAATATATATCAAAAAACAATTGAAATTTATGAAGAGATTATAATGATAAGTCCTGATTATTTTCAATATAATCCTATTTACTTATCTTGTGCTTGTATTGCTTTAGCAAGAGAATCACGTAATTTAAAACCTTGGAATCCAATTTTTGAAAATATATTTCATATTTATTTCGAAGATTTTATAAATGAATTAAATTTTATTAAACAAAAACATAAAGAATATATTAATGAAGAATTAAAAAAGAAAAAAATGATAGAATCAGAAAAAGAAAAAAAGAAAGATATAGAAATATTAAAAACAAGTAAAGAAAAAATACCAAAAGATAAATTAGCATATAATTCATATACTTCAGAATTAGAACATAAGAGATTATCTACAATGGTAAATTCTAATAATTTATTGATTAAAGCAAATCAAAGATATGATTCATTTAGTAATTATTCTTATATTTATAAACCACTTTCATTTGATATTCATTCAGATCAAATAATGAAAAGAAAAAGTAATGAAATAGAATTAAATTTATCTGATAATTCAACTGAAGCTTCTGCTAATTATACTGCAAGAAGTGATATTTATAATAATACTAATAAATTATTTTATACATATAAAAAAACAAGTGAATCCAATAAATTTAAAAATATTATTACTTTTAAAAATTATTATAAAATGAAATTGAATTCTGATAATAAATTAATTGATAAAAAAAAGTTTTATAATGATGATATTAATTATAACTCAGTTAGATTAAGTCAAATAAATGACTCAAGGAGAAATTTATTTATAAATAAATCAAAAACAAATTATGTAAAGATGGCATCGACTTCATATTGTAAGAATAATTCAAGTAAAAAAAATAATTATTTAAATGAATCTTATTCTTCAAAAAATTATATTCCTCAAACAAGTTCATTTAATAGTGAAGAAAAAAACTATAAAAAATATGGAATGAATACAATAAGTTCTTTTCATATTAAAGATCCATATAAAACATTAAAAACTTCATCAAATCAAAACTTTATTCCATTCACTTCTAAAAGAATTATTGGTAATACTGAATATAATTTTAAAATTTAAATGTATTTTTATAACTATTTTTTTTGTATTAATTTAAAAATTATTTTATTAAAAGATTTAAAAATATTATCTTATTTAATTAATATATAATTATAATAATTTAAATAAAAAAATGAATAAAATAAATCCTCATTACACAAAATTCAATACATATTCTCAAAAAATAAAGACAAATATTAAGGAATTACAAGATCTTCTTTTAGATCAGAAAAATCAGGAAAATAATATTAATAAAATAGATTTAGTAATAGAATCTTTAAATGATACATTAAAACAAATAAAAGCAGAAGCAATAAATTTATCTAATTTAATAGCAAACGAAGAACATAGAAATTTCTTAGAAATAATAGGAACTTGGATTCAAAGAAATTTTAATAATCAACGTTTAGTTCCAATTTTATCTTTAGTTTCATTGTCTTTATCATGTTATGATCATAATATAGATATTTCAAATGAATATATTCTTTCTTTAGTTGAATGTGATACAGTAGAACAATTAAATGAAAAAAAAGAAGAATTAAATAAAGAAGAAACATTAACTGAAAATTCTATTTTATCAAATGTATTTTTAGCTTCTATTTATTCTTTAATTGTTACAATAACAAATAAACCAGAATTAATATTAAAAAATAAAAATTTATTAAGACATATAACAATGATTTCAGTTCAAATAGTAGAAATTGATAATGTAGCAATTTATTATAAAAAAAGAAGATTAATATCAAATTATAATACAATAATAAAAGAAATGAGGAAGAGCACAGATGAGTCAATGAGACCTTATTTATTATTAATTTCAAAACTAATAATGTTACTTTTTAGTAAAATAGGTTTTAAAAGACCAATATATAGAGATTATATGTTTAAAAAAGCAATACCTGATAAATTATCTGATATATATTTAGCTTATTATCAAAATGATAATGATTTAATTAGAATTTTTTCTCTTTATACTGTCTTTGCTTCAAGAACAGGAGATCATAAAACTTTCTTTTGGACTAAAGGAATTATTCCTACTTTTTGTCAAACTTTAGAAGAATCAAAAGATGAAATTCTTTTAGAAAGTGTTTCTTTAGCTGTTTATATTTTAACTAAAGATTCTAGTGAAATTCAAGATGATTTAAAAGAACAAAATAATTATTTAATTCTTGCTAAAAAATTATTAGTTGAATATTCTATTAATAATAATATGGTTTTATATATTGTTAGTACTTTAAGAAGAATTAGAGATGATGATTTTTATGAACAAATGAGTCAAGAATTATTATATACTTTTTTTGCTTTGTTTGATTATTATTATATTGCTGCTAAAAAAGAAGTTGAGGAATATAAAGAAAAAAAAATATCTTTATCTAATTTATCTAATCAAACTCAATTTATTGTTTTAAAAGAATTAATTGCAATTTTAGGGAATATTGTTGTTAAAAATGAAGCTCATTTAAAACCTTTTGTTGAAAAAAATTATCATATTATTCTTGTTGATTTAACTTTAACTTTTATTATATTTCCAAAATTAATTAAAAATACAATTGGAACTTTGGTTAATTTAACTAATGATCAAACAATAAGAGATAATTTATGTAAAGTTGCTGCTTTTATTCAATCAATATATTTAATTTTTGATGAATATAAAAATAATAAACATATTATTGATTATGAATTAAGATTATTAATGAATGTTTTAAAAAATGATATTGCAATTAATACTTTTATTTCTGGTAATATGATTTATTATTTATTATTATTTTTAAAAGATTTTAAAAATGTAGATATTATATTAATAAATACTTTGAAAATTATAAGAAGTTTAATTGTTAAAGTTAAAGGAATGGAAGGTTTTTGTAATAAATTAAATGAATTTTATTCTCTTATATATAATGAAAATTTAAAAGGAAATAAAGCTTATCAAATATTTTTAGAAGATATGATAAATTTAATAAATGAAGGAAAAAGAAATGAATTTTTAGAAGTTAAAATTGAAGTAATTAATTTATTAGCTTATCTTGCTAATCAAAATAGCCAATTCAAAAGCTTAATTGATAAAAGTGAACAGTTAATGGAAAGTTTAAATAATTTAATTTCATCTAATTCAAAAAATGCAACAAATAGTAAATTAATCTCTCAAGCGATTGCACAATTACCAGTGGAAGAATTAAACATGATAAATAATAAAAAATAAAAATATATTCATTAACAAAAAAATATTATAAATTAAAACAATTTATTAATTATTATATTAATAATAATTAAAATATTAAATAATTATAATATGCATATACATATAATAAACCGAAGAACATTATTATTTATTCTCTTTAATGAATAAAAACCTATAAATAAAAAAAATATAAATCTTACATAATTATTTTATCAAAAAAAAAAAAATGGAATCCTTCGAAAATTCCGAAAAACTAAAAAAATACACAAACAATAAACTAACAATCGAAGATTTCACAATAATAAAAGTAGTAGGAAAAGGAAGTTACGGTAAAGTTTTACTGGTAAAAAAGAATAATGAAGAAACAATATATGCCATGAAAATAATGAAGAAAATTTCAATGGTAAAAAAGAATCAAGTAGATCATATAAAAACAGAAAGAAGAATATTAGAATTAATAGATCATCCTTTTATAAACAAATTAAAATATGCTTTTCAAACAGAACAAAAATTATATTTAGTAACAGATTATTGTCCTGGAGGTGAATTATTTTTCCATATTCAAAGAGTAGAAAGATTTAATGAAGAAGCAGCAAAATTTTATGCAGGTCAAATAATTTTAGCTGTAGAACATTTACATAAAAATAATATTATATATAGAGATTTAAAACCTGAAAATGTATTAATAGATAGAAAAGGATTTATAAAAATAACAGATTTTGGATTATCAAAAGAAAATATAGTAGATAATAAAAGTGCAAAAAGCTTTTGTGGAACACCTGAATATTTAGCACCTGAAATAATATTAAATAAAGGACATGGTAAACCAGTTGATTGGTGGAGTTTAGGGAATTTAATTTATGAAATGTTAACTGGAATTCCTCCTTTCTATTGTAAAGATAGAGATATATTATTTGATGCTATTACAAATGATGAACCTGAATATCCTGAATATTTAAGTGATGAAGTTATTGATTTAATTAAGAAATTATTAATTAAAAATCCTGATAAAAGATTAGGAAATAATGGAGCTGATGAAATTAAAAAGCATATTTTCTTTGAAGGAATGAATTGGGAAAAGTTACTTAATAAAAAAATTAAACCTCCTTTTATTCCAAGATTAAAAAATGCTGTTGATACTAGATATATTGATCCTTTATTTGCTAAAGCTACTCCGCAAGATACTCCTGTTGATACTTATGAAAGTGTTGATGAAGATTTTAATGGATTTTCTTTTAATAAGTAATAATTTTTTTATTTATTTTTTTTTAAGATTTATATTTATTAAATTTATATATTTTTTTTATTTATATTTTATTGGAAAATTTCTCTTTAAGTAATTTATTTGTATATTTTATATTAAAACCTGTTGATACGCTCATTGGGTTTAAATTATATTTATATCCTCCTTTTAAATCATTTGGTCTTGAACTTTTACTTATTCCTTTTTTTAATATTTCATTTAATTCAAATCTTAAATCCTTTAAATTACCTTTTTTATCTTTATTATAATTCATAAATCTTTTAGTACTTTTTGGTCTTATTGAAGGAATTTGCATATCAAAATTATATGATAAACTTTTAGTATGATGATTTTTTTGTTGGTAATTAATATTTAAAAATTGTTTACTTCCTCTTTTAAGTCCTTTATTAATTTCTTGTGTTGATGTTGAATGAAGAAAATTATTTATTTTATTTTCATTTTTTAAAGGAATATTTGAGTATTTTAATTGATTTTTTTTCTTATTTGCTTTCATGAAATCAATTCCTGCTATATTAATTTGATTACTTTGATTTTGATTTAAATTACTTAAATTTTTTGCTCTTACAGTATTTACATTTTGAATATATCCTGTGCTTAAAAAATTATTCTTTCTATGAGTTGTTGTTTGAGGAAATTGAAATGAATCTTTTTTATAATGTAATCTTAAATTATTATTTTGTTTACTTTTATTTGGGCTTTCTTTTCTTTTATTATCTACATTACCTTTTTCTTTTTTCATAACTGCATTATTTTTATTATTATTATTTCCTTGTTTATTTGATTCACCTAAATTACCATTTTTATCTTTATCATCATTACAAATATAATTAGTAATATTATTATTAATAATATTAATATTAATTTGTTGAGAATTTAATTTCTCATCATTATTATTATTATTATTATTATTATTATTATTATTATTATTATTATCATTATTATTTTTATTATCATTATTATCTTTAAATAAATTCATAGTTTCATTTTTTTTTATAAGTTGATTATATAATTCAATATCTTTAATAGCTTTAGAAAAATCAATTTCATTATTAACAACAAATTTCTTAATATATTCCCTAACATCAGGAACAAAACTTAAAAACTCAAGTAAAGGAGTAATATTATATAATTCCCTATCATTCATATCATCAAACCAACTTAAAATAGGAATACCATTATCAGGATTTAAAGCATAAGAAATAGGTGAATTATCAACAATGATAATATCTTTTAAATCTCTTCCCAATCTTTTTAAATCTTTAACAAAAGAAGTATTAATTAAAGTACAATGTTCTCTAAACAATCTAAAAGGACAAAAGCCTTTTTTATCAATAATATCTAATAAAGGATCAGCATATTTACTTAAACTTGCAGTGAAAATAACAATTTCATATCTTTTTGACATTTTTTCTAAAAACTCTTTAACTCCAGGTCTTACTAAAACATGAATATCATGAATTTCATTATCTAATTCAATTTGTATAATAACGTCTGAAGGTCTTGGAAAAGGAAGAAAATTTGAATGAACTAAAGTTTCATCTAAATCTAAAACTAAAGTTTTTTTATTTGATAATTTAGGAGGAAGTAATCCATTATTTATTTTCATTTGTGAATTTAATAATCTATTAGGAGAATAGGAATGAGATTTTATATTATTTGAATTTTGATTTGTTGAATTTATTATTATTTTTGATTCTGGCTTTTTTTGTACTTGAGTTATTAAGTTTTGAAGAAGAGAATTTGGATTATTTTTTTTTTCTGTTCTTTTTTCTGGTTTTAATTTTAAAGGATTTGCACTTATTCCTCTTTTTTTTGTTATTGGAACTTTAGAACTTTGATAATTTTGATTTTGATTTATTTTAATTCTTCCTATTACTTCTTGCTTTGAATTTGCAAAATTTGTAATTTTAAACGACATTTGTAATTCTTATTTTTTATTAAAAAATACTTTTATTATTTTAATTTTGATTTTTTTAAATTTTTAAGGAAGATTATATATTTTTAATTACCAAAAAAAAAATCTTTCTTTTTAAATTACTTTTATTGCTTAAAATGAAATAAATAAAAAAAAAGAAAAGAATAATATTATTTATTTATAAAAATCAATTTTTCTTCCATCAGAATTAATTTTCCAAACTCTTCCATCTGGAAATTCTTTCATTTTACTTCCATCAGGAAAAGAAGTTTCTTTACTTCCATCTTCATAATCAACAGTGATAATCCCATTAATATTTTTTCTTTGAATACTTCCATCAATAAAAAAAGTTTCTTGATAACCATCTGAATACGTAGTACAAATATTTCCAAAAGGATCTTTAACAGTTTTTCCACCATCAGGGAAATTTTTTTCTATTTGTCCATTAGAAAATTTATAAACTTGAACTTCATTTGGAAATTTAGTTTGAATAGCATTATCTTTAGCAAAGAAATATACTTCTTTTTTATCAGGATAAATTTGTTTAATGTCTTTATTTGTAAAATAAGTTATTTGATAACCATCTTCAAAGATTTCTTTCCTTAAACCACTTGGAAATAAAATTTCAACTTTATTATTTGAATATGTTTTTATTATTTTATTATCTTCTGTTATTTCTTGACCAATTACTATTAATTCTTTATTCATTATTGGATCATGATATTTTGGTAAAAATATCATATCATAATTTTCTTCTTCTTCTAAATTGTTTAAAATATTCTTTTCTTCTTTTTTATTATTATTATTGTTTATTTCATGAATATTTAATTTATTATTATTGTTTGTTAATGTATCATTTTTTATTTTTTGAGTTTTTGTTATTGAATTATTTCTCTTTTGAAATGTGTTAGAATTTTTTTTTGTTGGAGATATTTTTTTATTTAAGTTATTTAAATTATTATTATTTAAATATTCAATTGTATTTAATTGATTATTATATAATGATGAATATGAATCTAAATTTTTTTTAGGTTTTTTTTTTGTTTTTATATTTGTATTATTTTTTAAATCTAATTCATTTTGTAAATTTTCTATTTCTTTTTGACTTTCTTCATATTGTTTTCTTAAACGTTCTATTACTAAATTATTTCTATTTTCTTTATTTTTTAATTCTTCTTTTAATTTAATTATTTCTAATTTTAATTCTTCATTTTCATCTTTTTGTGCTTTTAATTGTTGAGAAATATTATTTGCATTAACATTTATATTTTTCATTGTACTTCTTTTTTCTCTTTCTACTTTTTTCATTTCTTCTTCTTTATATTTCTCAAATTGTATTCTTTCATATTCTCTTTCCTTTTTAAATTTATTAATATCATCTTTTAATTTTTTTGTTAATTTTTCATATGATTCTCTTAAGTCATTAACTTTTTTTTTTTCGATTTTTATTTGATGTAATTGCTTTTCAATTTCATTTAATTTTTCTCTTATTAATTCATTATTATATAAATCTTTATTATTATTAATATTTAAATTTTTTATTTTTGTTTTATTATTATCTTTTATTTTATTGTTTTTTATATTTATTTCTTCAGGTTCTTTTTCTAAGAAATCATCTAAAAGTGATTGTTTATTTAAAAGATTAATTGTACTTAAACTTGGTTGAGAATCATTTTCTTCATTTATTTTTTTATCACTTATTTTACTAATTATTGAGTTTATATTCTTTGGATTTTCTTCATTTTCTTCATTTAATTCTTTTTCATTCTTTTGTTTTTTAATTGTTTTAGGATTTGAAATTGTTTTAAAGTTAAAATTTAATTGATTATTTTTAATATATGAATTATTACTTTTATTACTTAGTATTAATTCTATATTTTTTTTATTATTATCTTTCCTATTAACTTGAATTGGAATTATTTTAGGTTTTTCTATATTTAAATTAAGAATATAAGAAAAAGGAATTTTTTGAATTTTAATTTCATCATCTTCATCATCATAAAATTTATTTTCAATATCACTTTTTTCATTAATTACTTTATTAATATTAAAAGAATTATTAAAAGTTTTATTTGAAAAATTAGATTCATTCATTTTTGAAATACTTGAAATAGTAGTTAAATTATTGTTATTAACATTATGATTAATAATATTATTATTTATATTATTATTTATATTTCCTTTTTTAACTCTTGTTATTGTAGTTGATATTGGTTTAGGAATTTGACTTTTATTAATTATTTTATCTTTAGATTTTGATTTATTAAAATTATCAGTGTAATATTTATATTTTTTTTGGTCTATTTCTTCAGGCTTTGATACTTTATATTTATCTAAAAAATGACTTGTTTGATTTTTATATGTAAATTTTACAGGAGGATTCTTTTCTTTCAATGTATTATTTTGAGATTCTTTTAATAATTGTTCTTCTACTAATTTATTAAAATCTATTGTTTTAGGTTTTATTTGTATATCATCTATATTTTGATTCATTTCAGGATTGTTTGATTTTGTAATCGTTTTTATTTCTAAATCTTTTTCATTATCTTTTTCTTCTTTAATATTATTATCAATCTTTAATTCATTTTTTTCTTCAAGATTTATTTCTTTTATTTTTTCATTTTTTATATTTTCATTAGAATCTAAATTAAAGATATTTAAACCAATATTTATATTCTCATTAATCATATTATCATTTGAATTTTCATTATTATTAATATCTTCATTTAATAAATCATTTAAATCAAGATTATTGTCATGATTTAAATTAATATTTTCATTACTTTTAATTGATTTTTGTGAAATTTCCATTCTTTTTTTTTCTTGAAATTGTTTAAATTTTTCATAAAATTCATCTTTAGTTATATTTTCCATATCACATTGATCAAATTGAGAAATTTTGAAAAATTCATCAAAATCTTTTTTATAATCATTATCCATTAAAAAATTAAACAAAATAAAAATAATATTCTTTATAATATACAATAATAATAAATAAATAAATTAATTTTTATAATGAAATAAAAAGTTAATAATCCAAATGTTTAAAATAATTTATAAGAAAGAAATTAAAATAAAAAAAAATAAATTTACAATTAAACTTATTAGTTTAATTATCTATATAAAAAATTCACAAATTTTTATTTTTATTATGACTAAAATTTTTAAAGAGATTATTTCCATTATTAAAATTAAAAAAAGAATGAATAGGTTTAATAGGAATATTTGTATAGATAGATTTATAACTATTTAAAGAAATAGTATTTTCTTTTTTTCTTCTTTCTTTTTTACTTAAAGAATTATTATCTTTATTTAAACATTTTAAATTGAAATTATTTATAATATTAACATTCATTATATTTGATTTTGAATTAACTTTTTCTTTTTTGTTTTTAGGAGTTTTATTCCTTATTTTTTGATATTCATAAGATACTATTTTTATTTTTTTATTTTCTTCTTTAAATAAAGGAGAAATAATTCCTGAAAAAGAAACTTCACTATTATTTTTTGATGTTAAATTAGTACTTGTACTAAATTTCTTTTTGAAACTTTCTTTTGAATTAAGAGATAATTTTATTTCTTTTTCAAAATCTTTGTTCGTTGAATTTCTAAATAATATTTTATTATTTATTATATAATTTTTATTTTTTTCATTATAATTTTTTTTCATTTCTTCTGTTGGATTATTATAATTAATATTCATTATTATAAAATTTAAATTTTGAAAATTTTCATTTGAATTTTTTATTATTTCATTTTCTAATTCTTCTTTTAATAAATTATTCATATATATTCTTTTTCTTTTATTAAACTCTCTTTCTTTATTTTCTACCTTAAAATATGATTGATTAAATTCTTTTATATTATCTTCAAATTTTCTTCTTTGTTTTTCTAATTTTTTTTTATTTTCATAATAATTATTCATAATTAAATTAGCATTTAAATTTCTTTTCTTAAATTTATTTTCACATTCAATAATCTTTTTATTTTTTTCTGATATTAAAGTAATAATATCTTCAAGTCTTACTTCATCTATAATAGAAGGTATAATTTTTTTATTGGTTAGAAACTTAATTGAAATTAACAAAGATAAAATATTTTCTTCATTTAAATTTTTTAAATAAAACCATTGTCTAAAATTAGAAGAACAATTTAAATTAAACAAAAACTTAGTACTTGCTATTTCTCTGTTAAAAATTAACCATGATTTTTCATAACATTTAATAATAATAGGCATTGAAGTATTAAGATCTTCTTCCTTTATTTTAATTTTTACATTTATTTCCTTATTTTTTTCATTTAAAAGTATATTTTTTGCTTCAGCAACATTTCCATTAATTTCAAAGCTTAAATTAAATACTTCAGGTATATTTTCTTTTTCAAAAATTTTCATTTTTAAAATGTAAATATCTAAAAAAGACTTTTGTTCATCTAAATCAAAATTATTCATAAATAAAACAAAAAACAATATATAAAAAATAAATCAAAAATAAATTAAATAATTTAAAAAAAAAGAATTAAAAACATTTCTAAATAATATGTCAAATAAATCATCTTCAGAAGTAGAAAGTATTGCATGTTACATTCGTTGTAAACCTTTAAATTTAAACGAGCAAAAATTATTAGCAAATTCAATAGAAATAACAAATAATTCAAAATCAATTTCTTTAAAAAATTCAGATAATCACATTTATACATTTGATAATATATTTCCAGAATCAATAACTCAAAATGATATATTTAATGATATAGGTTTTCCAATATTAAAATCCTTTTTAAGCGGTTATAACTCAGCAATTTTTTGTTATGGGCAAACTGGAAGTGGAAAAACTTATACAATGATGGGACCAATTGATTGTTTATTTGATATTCAAAGTAAAAAACATGGTTTAATACCTAATATAATTAATTACCTATTTAATAATACTAATGAAGTTGAAAATATAATAAAAAGTTCATCTAAGGAAAATCCTAAAAAAATAACATATACAATATCATGTTCATGTATTGAATTATATCAAGAGCAAATAATAGATTTATTAAGTGATAATAATAATAATAATAATGATGAAAAATTAACAATAAGAGAAGATTCAAAGAGAGGAATGTATATAGAGAATTTAACAGAAATAACAATTGATTCTGATAAAAATGCAAAAGAAGCTTTAATGTTAGGATTAAAAAATAGACATGTTGCATCAACAAATATGAATGGAGAAAGTTCAAGAAGTCATTTAATTTATACTTTATTTTTAGAATCTTCATTTGAAATTAATGAAGGTATTATTATTAGTAGAAATTCAAGATTGCATTTAATTGATTTAGCAGGGAGTGAAAGACAAAAATTTACTAATGCAATTGGAGAAAGAATTAAAGAAGCTGGAATGATAAATAAATCTTTAAGTATTTTAGGTAATGTTATTAATGCTGTTATTGAATATAATGAAGGAAAAACTAAATTTATTCCTTTTAGAGATAGTAAATTAACTTATTATTTAAAAGATTCCATCGGTGGAAATTCTAAAACTGTTATTATTGGAAATATTTCTCAAAGTTTTGTTCATTTAAATGAAACTCAAAGTACTTTACAATTTATTCAAAGAGCTAAAATGATTAAAAATAAAGTTGAAATTATTGAAAATGTTAATGATAAAGTTAAAATGCTTAAATTAGAAATTAAAAATTTAAATAAAGAAATTAACCACTTGAAAACTCAATTAAAGGAAAAAGATAATTTATTAAAAAGTAAATATTATAATATTAATCATGAAAATAAAAAAGATAAAAAGGAAAATGAAAAAGAAAATAAAAATCAAACTGAATTAAAAGATTTAATGGAGAAAATTAATAAATTATTTTCTTTTGAAGATGATTTAAATCAACATTTTAAATTTTTAGATACAACTTCAATGAGTTTAATAGAGAATTTTTTAGTACAAAAAGAAGTATATGAAAATGAAATGAAAAATATTTTAGAAAGTTTAAATAAAGATAATTTCATTAAAGAATATAAAGGTTCAAATTCAATGTTAGATAAAATAAAAATATTTGAATTATTATCAGAAAATAAAAAAATAAAACAAGAAATAGAAGTTTATAAATCAATAACACAATTTTTTATAAAGAATTCAAATTTAGAAGAAAATAAAACAAAAATGTCAAATGATATAATAAAGGAATTTATAAAAACAAATCAAGAAATAAAAAATTTTTTTAATAAAAACTTTGATCTTAAAAGTGAATATTTAATGGTTGAAAAGTCAGATTTAAAAAAATTAAATTTCCAAATAGATGAATTAAAAATGCAGGATGAACAAAATTCAAAAATAATAGATTCTCTTCAAAGTGAAAATTTCCTTTTAAATATGGAATTAACTAAATTTAAAGAGAATTCAATTAATTTTGAAAATGATGATTTATTAAAATTAAATATTGATAATTCCTTAATTTTAAATAATAATAATCCTACAGAACAATTTGTAACAAATTTAAGATCAAGTTTAAGGAAACAATCAACAAGTACGAATTATGATATTAATTATAATGATAAAGAAATTGATACTATTTATGAATTATTGTTAAAAAATAATAAAGATATTGAAGATATGAATGAAAAATATAAAAATGAATGTGATTCTCATTTAAAAGATGTTGTTGAATTAAGAGAAAAATTAAATAAATTATTAAATGAAATTTTCGATTCTTTTGAAAAAAAAGAAAAAAATCGAACTTTTGGAAAAGCAATTACTTTAATAAGAGATACTGAAGAAACAATTGAATTAAGTCAATTTCTTCATTGTAGAACAAATTATCAAAATGAAGAAAATGATAAATAATATTTCAAATTTATTTATCCTCTATTATAAATAATAGAAAATATAAATTAGAAAATTATAAAAAAAAAATATAAATTTAAATTAAAAAATTCCCCTTAAAACATTTAAAAAATAAAAAAAACAAAAATATAAAAAAAATAATAATGTCAGAAGATAATTCAAATAATCAATCAACATCAATGGCAAGAATGCTTAGACAGACTAAATTAGATTATGAAGGAATAAATAATGCTTTATTAAAAAATATAGAAATATTAGATAATGAAAATACTCAACTTAAATCAGCATTATCAGAACTTCAAACAGATTTAAAAGAAAAAGAAAATTCAATTGAAGAATCTCATAAAATAATAACAAAATTAAAAGAAGAATATTCTAAAGTAATTAAAGAATATCAAAATGTAGAAATATTAAAAAATGAATTATTAAATGAAAATGAATTGAATAAAAAAGCAATTGATAATTTTTCTAAATCTAATGTTTTTATTGATAAATTACAAAAAAAAAATGAAAAATTTCAAAATGAAATAATTCAATTAAGAAAAGAAAATAATTCTTTAAGAAATAATTTAATTTCTAAAGGAGATGAAACAAATAAAAAAGAAAAAGATATTAAAGAAAGAGAATTAATTATAAATGATTTAAAAGAAAGAAGTGATAATTGGATTACAATGATAAAAGAAAGAGAAAATTTAATAAATGAACAAAATAAAAAAATTAAAGAATTAAACGATATTATTTCACAAAAAAATGAACAATTAAAAGTAATGGTTAATTTTTCTAAAGAAATTAATAAAGAAAATAAAACTAATATTAATGAATTAACTAAACAAGCTGTTAAAACAATAAAATTATTTTATAATTCTTTTAATAATTCTAATAAAGAACAAATGGATAATAATTATAGAATTAGTTTTAAAAATTCAAATGTTTCTTTTTCTGATTTTGAGAATATTTTTAAAAATAAAAAAGCTAATTTTTCCTTAGAAGATGCTTTAAATAATATTATGTACATTCCAACTGATTTAAAATCTATTTCTAAAGAATTTTTAATTGATATGAATTTTAAAACTGAATTAATTAAAAGTGAATTATATTCTTCTTTAATCAGAGAAGGAAATTTTATTTCTTTTTTAGAAAATGTTTTTTCTAAATTAAATATAAAAGATACTCAAAATTTAAAGAATTTATGTTCTAAAGTAATTATGTTAAAAACTAATTATGATATGTTAGAAAAAGAAAATATTGATTTAAAGAAACAAATATTTATTTTATTAGAAAATAAAAAACAATTTGATTTATATGCTCAAAAATTAAAAGATGATATGAAAATAAAGTTTGAAAAAATAAAAGATAAATTTAATTATATAGAAAAAGGAATGGAAGGAAAATCGAAAATAGAAAAAGAAAATAATAAAATGATGAAAGATAAATATAAAAAAGAAACAGATAAATTAAAAGCAGAAATGATAGTATTAAAATCAGAAAATAATAAATTAGAAAAAAATAATGAAGACTTAAAAAGAACAATAGAACAATTAAAAGAAAATGAAAATTTTTATAAATCAATAGAAAACCCAAAAATTAATTTAAATCCATACAACACATATAATTTCAATAATTGGAAAAATACTTTAATTCCTTCAAGAACAATAAATTATAATATAATTTCAAACATGCATTCTTTTCCTAATAAATATAATAATAACATTAATTATTATAATAATTATAATACTATTCAACCAAATCCTATAAATGAATCTTTTAATGAAAGTAATTATAAACAAAAGAAAAAAGAAATAAAATCCTTAAAAGAGGAAATAGGAAAAATAAAAAATGAAATGAATAATTTAATGCAAAATCCTAATAATTTAAAATATAATAATCTTGAAAATAATAATTCAGAAAGAAATAATTATTCTTTAAGAAAAACACCACAAAAATTTTATGCTAATAACAGTAATCAAAATAGTTATATTTATAATAATAATCCTGAAATGGATATTCAACCTGATACAAATACTTCAATTAATATAATGAATGAAAAAGAAATATCAACTTTAAAAAATTTATTAAATCAAGAAAAAGAAAAAAATCTTTTAATTCAAAAAGAACTTCATAATTTAAAGAATTATTGCGATGAATTAGAAGCTAAAAACTTTAATAAAATAAATAGTGATTTTACACCTAATCTTTTTGTAAAGATGTTTTTTAATATAAATTTAAAATTATTTTCATCTTCAGAATTAAAAAAATATTATTCTTTATATAGTTCAAATTCAATAAATGGAATAATAGAAATTTTTATTAAAACTTGTGAAAAAATAAAAAAACAAATTCACGATTCAAAATTTGATATTGATTCATCTTATACAGATGTTGATGAAAATTTATTTAATTCAAGGAGTTTAAACTTAAATAATTCTTATAAAATTGTTAATGAAAGAATTATTAAATTAAAAAAATTTGAATTTGATTTTATAAATTTAAATGAGTTTTTAAAAAATTATTTAGTTTCTCAAGAAAAAATTATAAAATTGATTTTTTCTAATAATAAAATTATTGAATTTCAACCTATTGAAGATTTATATAAAATTTTAGAAGATTGTTTAAATTTTAAAATTGATGAAATGAATGATGATATAATTTTTATGAGAAAAGTACTTTTAAAGTTTTTAAAAAATCAAAAAAATTGTTTAGGATTAAGTTTAGAATATGTTAGTAGACAATAAATAAATATTTTTCTATTTTTTACTTTTTAATTAAATAAAATAATTAATAAAAAAAATAATTTAAATTTTAAATTTAATGCCTTCAAATATTACTTCTTGGTCTTTTTCTCAAGTAAATACTTGGTTAAGAAATATCAATTTAGAAACTTATATTAATAATTTTCAAAAATATGATGTTAATGGATACGATTTATATAATTTAAATAATGATGATTTCATTCAATTAAAAATTTCTAATTTTCATGATAAAAACCTAATGTTAAAATCAATTAAAATTCATATTTTAGAACAATTAAAAATTAAATTTATTTATGAATTAAAGACTATTGAAATTCAACTTGATTTTGATCCTACTTTAACAGTTGAAAAATTGTGTTTAGATATAGGAAAAATTTTTAATATTTCCGAAGAAATTTATTTATCTATTGATAATGGAAATTGTTTATTAATGCCTAATGTTAAAATTATTGAATTAATATTATTAGATCCTGAAAAATATAAAAATTTACAAATAATAACAAAAAGAAATATTAACTTTTCAGATAATAATAATATTGATATTTATAATAATTATAATTTAAAACCTAAAAGTAATTATTTACATGATGAAAAAAATAAAGGATATAAAACAAATTATTTAAATGAAAATAAATATATTAATTTAAATGATTCAAATTATAATTTAGATACTTATAAAATAAATAATAAAGAAATTAATACTCCTCCTTCAGAAAAAGAATTAAATAATGGAATTACTCATAATTCATTTACTCCAAATAATAGAAAAATAAAAAAACATAAGAAAGAATTAAAGAAAGAAATGTCATATAATACTTTAAATTTTATTTATGATGATGAAATTATTAATAATAATTATCAAAATGACTTTCTTGAAGAAAATATGATTCCTAATAAAAAATTACCTTCTAATAGAATATTTTCTTTTAATAATGATAAAATAATCAATGATAATTATAATAAATCTAAAGAAATAAAAAATAATAAAAATAAACTTTATGAATGTAATAATAAATTAGAAGATAAAGATTTAATGAAAACAATTAATAATGAAAAAAATCATAAAGACTTTAATTATATTAACAATTACAATAAGGAAAATTATAATGATAATTATAAATATTAATAGAAACTTTAAAAAAAACTTTTTTTATTTTTGTTTATATTGTAAGGTAATAAAAATATTTATTGATTTTTACAACCAGGATCATATTTAGCATCAGGATTTTTTTTAATTTCACTTCTTATTTTTCTTATTTCATTTAAAACTTCATTTTCTTTTTTTAATACTTCTTCAGGTTTTTTATAAGAAATAACCAAAGTATTATTCATAAAATTAACTTTCATTAAATTTTCATCTAATAAAATATTTAATCTTTTTAAATCAGGTATGCAAAATCTTTTAAAATATTTTTTGTTTTTACTTCTAATAACAATTTCTTGTTTATCTTTATCACATTCAACCATAAAATTATCTGAATTTCCAATTAAATTTCTAATTCTCCATTGAAAATCACTTGAAGAATCTTTTCTAATAAAAATAGGATTATTTTCATTTTCTTTAATAAGAAAATCATCATTGGATTTAATTCTTGGACCTTCTCCTACTTCAGTTTCCCATATTTCTTTCCCTGTCATTGATAATTTTTTTACTCTTCTACTTTCTAATTCTTCACTATATAAACCATATTCTTCTATTATTTCTGTTCCATCTTTAAATACTGTATGAAATTTAATATAATCTCCATTAATCATGTATGTTCTTGTTCCATTTGATGGTTGTTTTTGACTTGTCATTTTTTTATTTTTGAATATGTTTTTTTTTCAAAATTTTATTTTTTTTTTTTTTAATTAATTAATATTTATAATAATATGAATTATATATTTAATTATTTTTTTTTTTCTTAAAGTTATTTTGTTTGGAATATTAATTTTAGTTCTTTGTTTTTTTCTTTGAATTTTTTATATTTTTCAATATAAATTTTTAATTTTTGAAGATTTTCAATATTTGGATTTAAGAAACCTAAAAATTCAATAATATCTTTTAATACAAAAACAATAAGAGCAGTAGTAGGATTATCTTTAGTGAAATTAGTTGGATTTATTAAATAAATCATAGATTTAACTAATTCTTTTATTTTTTCTAAATTTTGTTTTGAAAAATCTAATTTGGGAATTTCTTTTAAAATATAATCTCCTAATTTTCCATTTGCTTTTAAAATAATAAATTTAGAAAAATTAAACCAAAATTTTTCACTGTTATTAAATAATAATATTAAATTAGATACTTCAATATCAAACCCTGTTTTATTTAATAATTGAGTAAATAATTTATAAATTTGAATTATATTTTCATTTGGTTTTTTTCTTTTGTAATTAATAAAAAAATCAAGATATAATGTTTCATTAAGTAATTCTAAAGCTTTTTTACTTTTTAAACTTAATTTAAATTTCTCTTTTAATCTTTCATCAATTTTATTTATATCCACATCAATAATATTTTTTTTTTCTTTTTGAAATTCTTTTTCAAAAAGAATTAATTTAGAATTGCATCTGATAATAATTTCATTTAAAAAAAATCTTCCAATTTTTTTATTAATTAAAACACAATTAAATAAGTCTTTTAATTTCATAAATTGTACAAAAATATTTAAACCTTCTTTTTCAAAAAGATTTAAAAAGTTAAACTTACTAAATTTATTTATAATACTATTTCTATAAAAAAAATCAGTATCAATTGAAGTTAATAATTCATCGTCGTTGTTTAAAAAATTATCAAGAACACTTGAAAATGTTTTTCTACGCTTGTCATTAATTTCAAAAGAATTCATAAAACTATTATCTTTTGAATTAATAGATAATAAATTTTTATTATTTTCATTTATATTAATTTCTTTAGAATGATAGCTTTTAAATTTTAAATCACTTTTCTCTTTTAATTTAATAGGAGTTTTACTTCTATTTGTTTTTAATGTTTTTTTCTTTATTTGAGATTTATTATTTAATACTTTTGAATTATTTATTGATTTTTTCTTATTTATTAATTTTATAATTGGAGTGAAACTTCTTCTTTCTTTTTCTTCTTGAAAAATTTTATTTTTATTTTTTAATTTATTATTAGTTATATCTCTACTCATTCCTCTTTTGTGAATGGTTTCTTTGCTTAAAGATTTTGATAAATCATTTTCTAAATTATTTTTTCTTGATTTTAAATATAATGATATTGTATGATTGTAATATTCACAATTTTTTGTTAATGTTTCTACTGTTTTTTTTGAATAATTTAAATCATTAATTTTTTCATTATTTTTATTTTCTAATACTTTAATCTTATTATCTAATAAATTTTTCAATAATTTAAATAATGTATCTCTTCTTGTTACTTTAAAAGGATTTTCATCATTTATTTCCATTAAAAGTAGAAAATTAAATTATTAAAAAAAAACACATTAATGGGAAAATAATAAATTTAAAATTAAATAAAAATTTGAATTTAATGAAATCCCAATTTTTGATTAGGAAAAAAAAATAAAAAATTAACCATACTTTAAGAAAAAAAAGGAATAATTATAAAATATATTCATTTGAGATTATAATATAAGGCGGTTGAAATATCAAAAAAATATATTATGAACCCTGAAGAAAATAAACAAGAAAATAAAACAGAAGAAGAAGCAAAAAACGAAGAAAAAGATGAAAAAGAAGAAAAAGAAGAAGAAAAAGAAGAAAAAGATGAAAATGAAGAAAATGAAGAAAAAGAAGAAAAAGAAGAAGAAAAAGATGAAAAAGAAGAAAAAGAAGAAAAAGAAGAAAAAGAAGAAAAA
>JAEEGL010526128.1_pt1 | contig 24721 bp, 17 predicted proteins | sample 9134231 | NCBI WGS metagenome assembly JAEEGL01 (sample SAMN16246548, study PRJNA631951) | gut metagenome | biome: gut microbiome; feature: rumen; material: fiber-attached | host: Bos | place: Iran: Karaj | collected 2018-10
ATACTATGCAGAATCTGGATTGGTCCAATCTTTCTTTCAAGTACAGGAAGACTGACGCGATAATAGTAAGCTATTACCGCGACGGAGAGTGGAGCGCTCCGGCAGTTACCAAAGACTTCAATTTCTCTTTCAGCGCCTTTGCGGGCGTGTTCCATTATGCCAACGCCTGCTTCGAGGGCCTGAAGGCCTTCCGCGGTGCAGACGGGAAGCTGCGTATGTTCCGCCCGGACCAGAACGCAAAGCGTATCCAGGACAGTGGCGGTTACCTCGATATGGCAACCCCGTCGGAAGAGATGTTCATTGAGATGTGCGCAATGTGCGTAAAGGAGAACATTGACTTCGTACCTCCTTACGGGTACGGCGCGTCGCTGTATATCCGCCCGGTGCTCATCGGTATGAATCCCCAGCTGGGTATCGCATCTTCAAAGGAGGTGGTGTTTGCGGTTATGTGCGCTCCTGTAGGAACCTACTCCGGAGCAGCCAGCCTCAGTACCGGAACTGCCGTTCTGTCAAGGAATTACGACCGTGCGGCACCTAACGGAACCGGCCATTTCAAGATTGCGGCCAACTATGCCACATCCCTGCATCCGTACAACCTTTCCCACAAGTTGGGTTACAGGGAGCTGCTGTATCTTGACCCGGCCCAGAAGAAGTATATTGACGAGTTCGGCTCATCCAACTTCCTGGCCATAAAGGGTGACACCTACGTGACTCCGCTTTCGGACTCCGTTCTGCCTTCAATCACCAACAAGTCTCTCCAGCAGGCTGCGCTTGACCTTGGATACAAGGTAGAGAAGAGACGCGTTCCCGTTGAGGAACTCGCTGAGTTTGACGAGGTCAATGCCTGCGGCACTGCAGTGGTTATCACTCCTATCGGTTCCATAGATGACAAACCGACGCTCGAGAGCGATACCATTACCAAGACTTATACTTTTGGTGATCCTTCAAAGGTTGGTCCCGTCAGTGAAAAACTCTACAAGTATCTCCGCGGCATCCAGGACGGAACCGTCGAGGACACCCACAACTGGTGCTACTTCCTGTAGCCACGTCCTCCCCGGCTTGGCGTCCTCCCCGGCTTGGCGTCCTTCCCGGCTTGACCGGGAATATCGCAGCAACGGCAGGGAACTTACTCCATCCAAACCTTCCGCTTCGCTCTCTCAAATGGGTCGTGGAGTGTAACGGGTTGATTATCAGTTATTAAGCTATATGGTACCCCCTCCGTTTTGAAGGGGGTGCTTAGTGTTTATATTGCTGCCATTCTCGCCCTGATCGAGAATCTCCTAACTACCTAGAACAGACCATCCGCGCACGGATATGGCTCTCCTGGTGCGCGCATCGCCGAAACCGCCCATCCGCGCACGGATATGGTCCTCCTGGTGCTCGGACGGTATAATAGTTCGCGGCAAATAGAGGCATTTCGCCACAAGTTTCTTTTTCTAAAAGAATCTGAGTTGAGAACCGTCTATTTTGAAAGCAAAAAATGTTTTACAAAGAGACCCGGTCAGAAACCAATTTCAGAAATGCCACTTCGTTTTTTCACCTTTACTCCAGCCCGCTTGAGGTAGACTTGCTGTACCGTGACGATGCCGAATTCATAGTCATTCTCAACATTATCGCTCTGGTGCAGATGCTTACTAACTGTAGGATACTCGCCTTTGCAGTGATGTCAAACCATCTTCATTTTATTCTTGAAGGAACGAAAGAAGAGTGTATGTATTTCTTTGAATCGCTTCTTGAGAAATTGGACAATTATTATCAGCATCACGGACGGGCCGGATTGACTGATTCAATGAAGCCGGGCTGTAATCCCATTAACTCACTGGAACAACTGCGTAATGAGATTGCTTATGTTATAAGAAATCCTTTCGTGGTACGGAACGATGTCAATCTATTTGCCTGTCCTATGACAAGTGGCTATCTGTATTTCAATCCTATGCTGAAGAAAGAAGGTGATCCGGCCAATACATTGAAAGGTAGGGCTTTACGTGATTTTACACGTACTAGGAAAGAAATAAAGTTGAGCGGAGATATCTATGTTAAGGACGGAATGGCCCAGGCGTGGAGTTTCGTGGATTACGAACGTGCAATGTCTTTTTATGATGACGCCCGCCAGTTCATTATGCTGACGCTCAAGAATGTAGAGGCACAGGTAGAAGTAGCTCTTCGTTATAATGAGAAGATTCTCCTAAACGATCAGGAACTGTTCTCAGTGACAATGAAGATGGTTAGAGAACAATTGGGTTGTGAAAAACTATCGGAGCTGAACCGGCAGCAGAAGAGTACATTGGCGGTAGCGCTGAAGAACCGATATCAAGTATCAAACTCCCAGATAGCGCGAGTTTGCAGACTATCCTTGAATGATGTCAATGCCCTGTTCCCGTTAGCCACCAAATTGAAATGACAAATGCGCGCACCAAATCGGCCTCTCTGGTGTGCGCATCGCTGAAATTGCCCATCCGCGCACGGATTTGGCCCTCCTGGTGCGCGCTCCTTTTAGCCGAGGTCGCGGAAGATGATCCAGTCGGGGGCGTTGTAGGTGAGATAACCGATTATGAAGATCATCAGAACTGCAAGGACGATCCAGAGAGGCCAGTTGTCCTGGACGAAACGGTCTTGCTCCAGCACTTGGCCAGGTGGACGGCCCCTATCATCTCGGCAACGTAGATGATTATGTCCAGGAACATCAGTTCGTGCCTTACAAAGATCCAGTAGGCGAAGAAAGCCGCGACAATGATGGGCATTACCGCAATGCCGCCGAGTATGGGTGCACCGAGCTGACGTATGTCACGCCTGGTTATGACCAGGTAGAGACTGAGGAGCAGCATAGGGTAGAAGACCATCTTCATATGAGCCATCACTCTTTCTATTACCGGGGATTATGCTGACGATTATGGTCTCTCTGCGTGACAAGATAGAGAGTATTATTCGTTGAAATATGAGCCGGGGAGGGGATGGCAGTTGTAGCCGGAAGCCATGGATTCGCCATAGGCGCCGGCACTGCGGATGGCTATGAAGTCCCCGCGGTGACAGCGGTCAAGGGAAACGCCTTTGGCAAATACGTCCGAACTCTCGCAAACAGGGCCGACTACGTCGTAGATTTCTTCCGGTTCGTCAGAAGAAATGTTCTCCACCCTGTGATACGCCTTATACAATGCCGGACGGATGAGTTCTGTCATACTGCCATCTATGATGGCGAACTTGCGGGAGATGCCTTCCTTTACATACAGAACCCTTGAAATGAGGGAACCGCATGGAGCTACTATGGCTCTGCCCAGCTCGAAGTGCACCAGCTGCCCCGGAGTGGTTTTGAGGAAACGTTTGAAGGTGTCGAAGTAGGCCTTGAAGTCTGCAATGTCCAGATGGTTGGGATGGTGGTAATCAATACCCAGACCACCTCCAAGGTTTATGTCCCCGGGGGCTACGCCGGCCTTAGCAAGACTCTCGGATACGTAGTTGGCTCGGTTGCAGAGAGCTGCAAAGTCCTCCATATCAAGGATTTGCGAGCCAATATGATAGTGAACTCCAAGGAACTTCACGTTCTGGAGCTTGAGTGTCAGTTCCAGTACGGAGGGGAGTTGCTCGTAGTTGATTCCGAATTTGTTCTCTGCCAGTCCGGTGGTAATGTTGGCGTGGGTGTGCGCGCCAATGTCCGGATTGACCCTGAGGCTGATGGGGGCGACGATGCCCTTCTTCCCGGCGAGTTCGTCAATCACTTCCAGCTCCGCGGCGGATTCCACGTTGAAGCGGGCGATGCCAACGTCCAGGCCCAGGTTTATCTCCTCGTCGCTTTTGCCCACACCGGCGAAGACGATGTTGGAAGGCTTGAAACCGGCGTCAAGCGCGGCGCGGATTTCTCCGCCGCTGACGCAGTCGGCACCGAAGCCGTAGGAGGCGATGGTGCGAAGGATGCGAGGGTTGCTGTTGGCCTTGACTGCATAGTGAAGGCGATACTCCGGATTCTGCCGGAATATCTCGCTGATGGTGTCCAGGGTTCGGCGCAGGAGGGCCAGGTCGTAGTAGTAGAACGGCGTGCGGAGGCCTTGGAACTCTTTTATCGGAAAACTACCTTTAAGCATTGTCGAACAGGCATTTGCTGAGTGACTGAAGCGCGCGTTTCTTGTCTTCTTCCTTTACCAGGAAAGAAATGTTGTAATTGCTTCCGCCGAAGGATACCATCCTGACGGGGATGTCTTTCATCGCATCCATCGCCTTGCTCTCGAATCCGAGGTTGCTCCAGTCCATATCACCTACCACGCAGATGATGCACATATCAAGGTCAACCGATACGGAACCGTATTTCTTGAGGTCGTGGATAATCTCGTTGAGGTGCTTGGTGTTGTCGATGGTCACTGAAACTCCCACCTCGGAGGTGGCGATCATATCTATGGAAGTCTGGTAACTCTCGAAAATCTCGAACACTTTGCGGAGGAAACCGTATGCCAGGAGCATCCTGGAAGACTTGATCTTGATGGCGGCGATGTTGTCCTTGGCGGCCACGGCCTTGATGGAGCCTCTCTCGGAGAAATTGTCTATCAGGGTGCCGGGAGCCTCGGGCTGCATCGTGTTGAGCAGGCGGACTGGGATGTTGGCGTATTTGGCCGGCTGGATGCAGGTAGGGTGGAGGATCTTGGCTCCGAAGTATGCGAGCTCGGCGGCCTCCTCGAAGTTGAGGTGGCGAACCGCGGAGGTCTTGTCAACCACTCTGGGGTCGTTGTTGTGCATACCGTCTATGTCGGTCCAGATCTGGATTTCCTCTGCGTCCACGGCTGCGCCGATGAGGGAGGCGGAATAGTCTGAGCCTCCTCTCTGGAGGTTGTCAATCTCGTCCTTTATGTTGGTGCAGATGAAACCCTGGGTGATGTACAGGTCTGCGTTGTCGTTCTTCTTGAGGATTTCGGCGAGTTTGGCGCGGATGAAGTCCTGGTCAGGCTCGCCGTTGATGTCCAGCTTCATAAATTCGAGGGCGGGGAGAAGGACGGCGTTAACGCCGCACTCCTGCAGGTAGCTGGTCATCATATAAGTGGACATCAGCTCTCCCTGGGCAAGGATGGACTTCTCTTCGGTGGAGGAGAAGTATTCGCGGGTGAAGCTGTTGATGTATGAGAATATCCCTTCAAGATAGCTCCAGACCTTCTTTTTGGCCTCGGGGGTGCTGTAAAGGGCGTCAACCGTTGAGCGGTATTTGGCCTTGAGGGTGTTAAGGGTGTCCTTGAAGCCTTCTGTGTTGCGGTTGTAAAGGTAGCCGGAAATCTCCACCAGGGTGTTGGTGGTGCCGGACATTGCCGAAAGCACTACTATGTTCTTGCCGGCATCTTTCACCAGGCCGGCCACTGACTGTATCCTCTGTGCGGAACCCACAGATGTTCCGCCAAATTTCATAACCTTCATATTGTCAGGATATTCTGTTGTTTACTTGTGATCTTGTTCGAATGCCGCCATGCGCTGGTCAAGGACGTCGTACAGTTCTTCGCGCATACGGCTGACGCAGGCTCGCACGCCCTGCTGATGGCTGCCCGTGGTGGACAGCGAGATGCTGCTGACTCCGTAGTACATAAGTTCCAGCAGGAGCTGCTCGCCGCTCATTCCCTTGTATCCGAGGGTGAAGAAGAAGCCGTCGCCTACGGGCATTGTGACGTCGTAATCGTATACGACGTTGAAGCCGTGGCGGCAGAATATTTCCTTCATCCTGTTGGCGCGGGTCTCGTATTCGCGGATGTCTTCCACGAAGTCGATGACTCCGTCGCAGGAGAGCTCCAGCATTCGGGCGTAGGCGTACTGGGTGGTTGCGGTGCAGCCGCTGGTAATCATATAAAGAATTGAAGCCGTGAGAGTTACGCCAAATACTCCAGCGTCTTTATAACGCTCTGAGAGGGCTGGGTACTGCTTCTCATACAGTTTGTCGGAGATGCAGCACAGGGCTATTCTCTGGCCGGCGTAGCTGTATATCTTGGATGCCGAAAGCATCAGGATGTAGTTGTCTGTGTAGCGGGCAACGGTGGGGAGGAACGGCGGCTGGAAAGGCTTGGAAAGGTTGCGGCGGAAGTCCATGCAGAAGTATGCGAGGTCTTCCATCACAACTACGTCGTACTTTGTGGCCAGTTTGCCGATTACCTGAAGTTCGTCCTCCTCCAGGCAGATCCAGGCGGGATTGTTGGGGTTGGAGTACACGATAGCGGCGATGTCGCCCTTTGCGAATTCAGCCTCCAGCACCGGCTCAAGGGCCTTGGCGCCGCGGCAGGGGTAGATGTCGAACTCCCTCCACTGGATTCCCAGCACTCTGAGCTGAGACTTCTGGATGGGGAAGCCCGGATCTATGAACAGGACTTTGTCCTTGCCCGGGATGCGCTGGGTACAGGCTATGAAGGAACCGAACGATGCGGCTACGGAGCCTGTGGTGGGGACGCAGGAACGGGGGGAGACATCCACGTCTATGAATGCCTTGATGAAGCGCGAGGCGGCGGCCTTCAGCTCCGGAACGCCGGCGGCTGCAGGATACTGGGATCCTATGCCGCTGTCGAGGGCGGCCTTCTCCGCTTCAATTCCGTATTTGTTCATTGGAAGGCCGGGGGAACCCTGGTCCATTCTGATAAAAGGGATACCCGTTTTCTGCTCCAGGTACTGGGCTACCAGAAGGACCTCTCCGATGGTTGCGTTTGAAAGGTCTTTTACACTCTTTTCCCTGCAGGCCTGGGCTACTAATTCTTCACTGAAAATTTTCATCTCTTAATACACTACTTGTTCTCAAGTACAAACCTATTGCAAAATAGTCATTTTATGCTGGAATACAATGATTTTATGACGGAAAATGACTACATTTAAGGTTTAGAAACCATTATAGAAGGCATTATGAAGATTTCCCGGATGCTCTCGGAGGCGTCAAGGCCGTATCCGTCGCTGGAGATTGTGCCGCCGCTGAAGGGCGTCACCAAAACTCAGCTGCTTGATTCCATACGGCCGTTCATGGAGTTCAATCCTCCATTCGTGAACGTGACCACGCACAGGGACGAATTCGAATTCATCCCTCAGCCCGACGGATCCTTCAGGCGCGCTCTGGTGCGCAAGAGGGTGAGCGAGACTGCCGTGTGCGCCGCAATCCAGAGCGAATTCAACATAGAGGTGGTGCCTCACATCATATGCGGCGGAGCAAGCCGCGACATCATAGAAAGCCAGCTTCACGATTTCCAGTTCCTTGGGGTGGAGAACCTCCTTGCCCTCAGGGGAGACTGCATAGCAGGGGAGAAGCGTTTCGTCCCTGATCCGGACGGATACACTTATGCGTCCCAGCTGGTGGAGGCCATAGCTGGTTTTTCCAAGGCCAGGGGATATTCTTTCTGTGTAGGCGTAGGCGCCTATCCGGAGAAGCATTTTGAGGCGCCTAACCTGGTTACAGACATAGAGAACCTGAAGAAGAAAGTGGACGCCGGGGCAGACTACATTGTCACCCAGATGTTCTTCGACAACAATTCATTCTACAGGTTCAGGGACAAGTGCATGGCGGCCGGAATAACTGTGCCAATAATACCGGGCCTGAAACCTCTGTCAACTGCCAGGCAGCTGGAACTGCTGCCGGAGGCGTTCTCCATTGACATTCCTCTTGAATTGACAAACGAGATAAGAGCACACGCTGCAGACAAGGAAGCCTGCTACCAGATAGGAAAGGAGTGGTGCTCCGGCCAGTGCAAGGACCTCCTGGCTCACGGGTGCAAGACTGTGCATTTCTATACTATGGGAAAGGCGGACAACATTGTTGAAATCCTGAGGGATAATTTCTAGGGCCTATGTCTTTTGCCGAAGATCTAAAGAAAAGGATTCTGATACTGGACGGTGCAATGGGCACTATGATCCAGAGGCATTTCATTGGCGACAACGAGACCCTGAACCTGGACAATCCTGAGCTTATACGCTCAATTCACCAGGAGTTCATAGACGCAGGGGCCGATATAATAGAGACCAACAGTTTCGGGGCCAACCGCATAAGCCAGCAGGAGTACGGCAGGGCGGGGCAGGCCGCCGAAATGGCGTACTGCGCGGCGCGCATCGCGCGCCAGGCTGCGGACGCAGCCTCCCGCCCTGTGTATGTGGCGGGCAGCGTCGGTCCTACAGGACAGTCCCTGACCCTTCCTTCAGACGCTTCCGACCTGACATTCCGCAAGTATACCTTCGATGATATGGTGGAGGTATATACGGAGCAGATATCTGCCCTGCAGAGGGGTGGAGTGGACATAATCCAGCTGGAAACCTGTTTTGACGCCCTGGTCACCAAGGCGGCCATATATGCAATGGAACAAATGGGCTGCACCCTTCCTGTAATCATCTCCGCAACGGTCAGCGACCGGAGCGGAAGAACCCTTACGGGACAGACCCTGGAGGCGTTCTACACATCCGTGAAGCATTGCCCCAACCTGGTCGCATTCGGAATCAACTGCGCCCTGGGAGCCGCCCAGATGAAGGATCTGGCGACGGAGATTTCGGCGTTCTCGTCCCATCCCCTGATATTCTATCCCAATGCCGGAATCCCGGACGAAACCGGCAGTTACAACGATACCCCGGAAGCAATGGCCTCCGTGATGGCAGAACTGGGCAAGGCCGGCCTGCTGAACATAGCGGGAGGCTGCTGCGGCACCACGCCGGCGCACATCGCCGCCGTGGCAGCTGCGCTGCAAGGCTGCGCTCCGCGCACTTCAGACCCCCGGTCTATGCCGGGGGTGACGTATGGTAATGCCGTGCATAACGAGTGTCCCCTCCCCGCAGTCAGCGGCCTTGAAACCGTCAAGATCGACCGCACCCGCAACTTCACCAATATAGGTGAGCGCACCAACGTGGCGGGTTCCCGCAAGTTCGCCCGTCTGATCTCGGAAGGGAAGTATCAGGAAGCCCTTCAAGTGGCTTCCGACCAGGTGGACGGCGGCGCCGTGGTAATAGACATAAATATGGACGACGCTATGCTGGACTCCGAAGCCCAGATGCGCACTTTCCTGCGCTTCATCGCCTCGGAACCGTCCGTAGGCCGCGCCGCCATAATGATAGATTCGTCCCACTTCCAGACCATAGAAACCGCCCTCAAAAACGTCCAGGGCCGCAGCATAGTAAACTCCATCTCCCTGAAGGACGGCCAGGAAGAATTCCTGCGCCGAGCCCGCTTCATCAACCGTATGGGCGCAGCAATGGTGGTTATGGCCTTTGACGAACAGGGCCAGGCCGAAACATTCGACCGCAAGATTGAAATCTGCAAGCGCAGTTACGACCTGCTGACTTCGGCAGGTATTCCGGCGCAGGACATAATATTCGACCCCAACATACTCTCCATAGGAACCGGCATAGCCTCCCATTCCCGCTTCGGCGTTGACTACATAGAGGCCGTACGCTGGATAAAGAACAATCTTCCTGGCGCGCTCACATCCGGTGGAGTCTCCAACCTGTCATTCGCCTTCCGCGGCAAGAATGCCGTGAGGGAGGCTATGCATTCCGCCTTCCTCTACCACGCGATAGAGGCCGGCCTGGATATGGCTATTGTCAACCCCCAGATGCTGCAGGTATACGACCAGATAGATCCGGCTCTTCTGAAAGCCGTCGAAGACCTGATTTTCGACAGCGACCCCGGGGCTACCGAGCGTATGATTGCCTATGCCCAGACGTTGGAACAGAGCCCTGACACTACTGCTGAAACTACTCAGGCTCAAGACAACCTGAGTCCGGAAGAGAGGATAACAAAGGCCCTTGTAAAGGGCGGCAGCCCGACTTTGGAGCAAGACCTCCTGAAGGCTTTGGAGGGCGTTGGAGACCCTGTGAAACTGATCGAAGGCCCCCTGATGAAGGGAATGGAGCAGGTGGGAGACCTGTTTGCATCCGGTAAGATGTTCCTGCCCCAGGTGGTGCGTTCCGCCAAGGTGATGCAGGACGCCGTGTCCATCCTCCAACCCTATATGAAGCAGACGGGGGAGGACTCCGACCGACCGGTGATAGTAATAGCCACGGTAAAGGGGGACGTACACGACATAGGAAAGAACATAACATCCATAGTGCTGCAGTGCAGCGGATTCAAGGTTATAGACCTTGGCGTTATGGTGCCGGCCGAAGACATCCTGGCCAAGGCCAGGGAAGTGTCGGCCTCTATCATTGCGGTCAGCGGCCTCATCACCCCGTCCCTCTTCCGAATGGAAGAACTCTGCCGGAAGATGTCCGAGGAAGGCTTCACCCAGCCCCTTTTCGTGGGTGGCGCAGCGGCCTCGGCGGTGCATACGGCTGTCAAGCTGGCCCCTCTGTACTCCAACGTCCACTACGGCGCCGACGCATCGGCCTCGGCCGTTATGGCCAAGAAGTATATGGCCGACCCCGAAGCCTTCATCCGGAAAGAAGACGAAGAGCACCAGCGCCTCCGCGCCCTGAGGGCCTCGGCCCCTGCGGCGCCTCCGGCCTCCATAGGCTCCGGCCCCGGCTGCTACCCGACCGTTACACCTGAGGAAATCCCCCTCCAGGAGCTCCCTGCGGCCAATTTCCTCCCCGTTTTCGACTGGAAGACTTTCAACGCTGTATGCCGCATGCCGGAGAAAGACGCCGCCGAATTCAAGGCCCAGGCGACTGAATACCTTACCGGCGCCGGCCTAAAGGTTCGACGCTGTGTCCGCTACTTCAAATGCTTCAAGGACGGGGACGACATAGTCTCCGAGGACGGCGCCCTCCGCCTTCCCATGCTACGCCAGGGTAAGGCTCCGCGCCTGTCCCTCTGCGACTTCTTCCCTGATAATGGCGCACCTTCCTGGCTGGGAGTCTTCTGCATTACGGTTGACGGAGACGATACGCAAGGCCTGGTGGAGCACGCCGCCCGCGTGACCCTGGCTGAGACTGCTTCCGTGCAGTTCCAGAACAGCGTCAAGGCCGGCCTGGAGCCTGGAATGAAGCTGATTGCCCCGGGCATCGGCTATGCCTGCTGCCCTGACCACAGCCTCAAGAGAGACCTTCTTGCCTTGCTGCCTGATATGGGCGTCTCCCTGACTGAATCTTGCTCTATGATTCCTGAAGCCAGCGTATGCGGCCTCGTGATTGCCCACCGCGACGCAGCCTATCACGACATCCGCACCGTCAAGGCGTCGGAGCTCCAGTCCTACATAAAGAAAAGAGGCTTCACCCCCGATCAGGTCAGCCTCTTCCTCAGTCATTTGGATGTATCCGATTAACGCCGGTCTATATCGACGTAAGAGTTTTCATTGGTGATGCAGCGGTAGGCAGGGCGGATGATACGGCGACCGGTGAAGCAAAGTTCCTCGTTGCGGTGCGCGCACCAGCCCACGATCCTGGCCATTGCAAACAGCGGAGTGTAGATGTCGCGCGGAATGCCGATCATATCATACACGAATCCAGAGTAGAAGTCCACGTTGGCGCAGTAGTTCTTCTGCGGATACTTGGCCTTGAGCAACTTGACGGCGCACTTGTCGATAAGCTTCATGAAGTTGTACTCCCTCAGGCGTCCTTTCTCCGTTGCAAGCTCCTCAGCCATACCGTTCAGCAGGACAGTACGAGGGTCGGACAATGTGTAGACCGCGTGGCCAATACCGTAGATGAGGCCGCTGTTGTCGAAAGCCTCCTTGTTGAGAATCTTCTCGAGGTATGCGTTGATTTCATCCTCGTCCTCCCAGTCCTTCACATTAGCTTTGATGTCGTCAAGCATTGCAGATACCTTCAGGTTGGCGCCTCCGTGCTTGCCACCCTTCAGGGAGCCGATTCCTGCCGCGATGGAAGAATAAGTGTCGGTACCGGTAGAAGAAGTTACCCTGACGGTGAAGGTGGAGTTGTTACCTCCTCCGTGCTCAGAATGAAGGATGAGCAGGAGGTCCAGGGTAAGCGCTTCAAGACGGGTGTATTTGCCCGTTCCCTTCAGCATATAGAGGAAGTTCTCTGCCATTGAGAGACCCGGTTTTGCGTCACGGATGTGAAGGCTGCGGTTGTATTCGTTGCGGCGCAGCATGTTGTATGCGTAGCAGATTACAGTTGGCAGTTTGGAGATGAGCTCTATGCTTTGGCGCATCAGGTTGTCAGGGGAGATATCGTCCGGGTTGTTGTCGAAAGTGTACATTTCCAGGACGCTCCTCTCCAGGATGTTCATAACGTTGTGACCCTCCATCTCTATGATGTGGAGAAGGGTTTTCTTGTCCAGGGACATATTGCCGTAGAGCAGTTCCTTGAAGGATTTGAGCTGCTCGCGGTCAGGAAGTTCTCCGGAAAGCAGGAGATATGCGGTCTCCTCGAATCCGAAACGCTTCTCATCACGGATTGCTTTTACAATGTCGGCAACTTCATACCCTCTGAAGTACAGTTTTCCCTCGATGGGATGCAGACCGTCTTCTCGTCGTTCATAGCCAACTACGTTTCCTATGTTGGTGAGACCTACAAGAACTCCGGTGCCGTCCTCGTTACGGAGACCGCGCTTGACGTCCAGCTTCTTGAAAAGATCCGGATCCATCTTGGTGTGGGCGCGCATTCCGTCCGCGAGGCGGTAAATCAAATACTCCTTTTTGCTTTGAATGGTCATAATTAATCTTTTTTGAGGCTGTTTAGGGCTGATCCGGCTTTGAACCATACCAGCTGCTGATCATTGTAAGTATGCGAAGCCTGCAGGCTGTCGGACGTGCCGTCGGAATGATGGAGCACCACTTCCACCGGCTTGCCGGGCTGGATTCCTGAGCACAGGACGTCAATGGAGTCGTCCTGGCGCACCAGGTCGTAGTCTGCAGGATTGCAGAAGGTCAGGGCAAGCACGCCCTGCTTCTTGAGGTTGGTCTCGTGAATGCGGGCGAAGCTCTTGGCTATCACCGCCTTCACGCCCATATAGCGAGGCTCCATCGCCGCGTGCTCACGGCTGGAACCCTCTCCGTAATTGTCTTCGGCAACTACTATGCTGCCGCAGGCCTTGTCTCTGTATACCGCGGCGGAATCCGCCACGCTCATATTCTTGCCTTCGATGCAGTTATACACGCTTCCGCTCTCGCCGCTGAAGGCGTTGACGGCACCCATCAGCAGGTTCTGCGAAATGTTCTGCAGGTGCCCCCTGAAACGCAGCCACGGGCCCGCCATTGAGATGTGGTCTGTGGTGCATTTGCCCTTTGTCTTGATGAGCAGGCGCAGTCCGTCGAAGTCCTTGCCGTCCCATGCTGGGAAGGGCTTGAGCACTTGCAGACGCTGGCTCTCAGGATTGATCACCGGGGCGGGGCTGCCCTCGGACGGGGCGATGAAGCCCGGGTCGCAGGCGGCGAAGCCTCCGGCAGGCAGGGCCTCGCCCTGAGGCTCGCTGAAGCGGAAGCCGTTTATGTCGTCTGTACGGGGGTCGAAGTCCAGTCTTCCGGCGAAGGCCAGCGCCACAGCCATCTCAGGCGACACGATGAATGCGTGCGTCAGGGGATTGCCGTCGGCGCGCTTTGCAAAGTTGCGGTTGAACGATGTAACTATGCTGTTGCGCTCAGGCACTCCGTCCATATTGCGGTTCCACTGTCCAATACAGGGGCCGCAGGCGTTGCTCATTATCACGGCACCGGCAGCCTTGAGGATGTCCAGAAGGCCGTCCCTCTGGGCCGTGGCCTTGATTTTCTCGCTGCCTGGATTCACTATGAGGCTGGCCTTGGGCTTGATCCCTGCGTCCAGGGCCTGCTTTGCCACTGACGCGGCGCGCGCGATGTCCTGGTAGGACGAATTGGTGCAGGAGCCTATGAGCGCAGCGCTGACCTCGGCGGGGAAGCCGCTCTCTGCCAGGCGTTTCTTCATCCCGGAAACGCCGCAGGCGGCATCCGGGGTGAAGGGGCCGTTCACGTGCGGCTCCAGCGTATCCAGGTTTATCTCTATTACTCTGTCGTAGTATTTCTCAGGGTTTTGAGTCACCTCGGGGTCAGCGCAAAGGCAGGCCTTGAAGCGGTCGCATTCTGCGGCCACGTCGGCCCTGCCGCCGGCCTTGAGGTATTCCGCCATCGCATTGTCATAGGGAAACAGGGAAGTGGTGGCTCCCACCTCGGCTCCCATATTGCAGATGGTGGCCTTTCCGGTGCAGGAAAGGGATTTGGTGCCCTCTCCGAAGTATTCCAGCACGGCGTTGGTGCCGCCTTTCACTGTCAGGATTCCGGCCAGTTCCAGGATGACGTCCTTTGCAGAGGTCCATCCTTTGAGGGAACCGGTCAGTTTGACTCCAATTATCTTGGGGAACTTGAGCTCCCATTCCATTCCGGTCATTACGTCCACGGCGTCAGCACCGCCTACGCCCACGGCGAACATTCCCAGGCCTCCGGCGTTGGGAGTGTGCGAGTCGGTTCCCACCATCATTCCGCCGGGGAAGGCGTAGTTCTCCAGGATTTCCTGGTGGATTATTCCGGCTCCCGGCTTCCAGAATCCCATCCCGTAGCAGGCCGCGGCGCCGCGCAGGAAGTCATAGACTTCTGCATTCACGGCTTTTGCGGCAGGAAGGTCCTTGTCCACGCCGTCCTTGGCGCAGATGAGGTGGTCGCAGTGGATGGTTGAGGGGACGCTGGTGCGGGCCTTGCCGGCGTTCATGAACTGAAGCACCGCCATCTGGGCCGTGGCGTCCTGCATCGCAACTCTGTCGGGGCTGAAATATGCGTAGTCCGTGCCTCTTTTGAAAGGAGCAGCCTCCTGTCCGGGGAACAGGTGCGCATAGAGTATTTTCTCAGCTAAAGTAAGGGGACGGGCAAGCGACAGACGAGCCTTCTCCACATTTTGAGCATAAGAGGGATAATTGAACCACATATACGGAATAAACTACTAACTTTGCAAATATAATAAAAAATATTACCTTTGAAAACAAGGTTAGTTTAGTATGAAAGTTCTAAAATTCGGAGGTACCTCAGTCGGCTCCAGCCAGAGCCTCGCAAATGTCAAGAAGATTTCTGAATCTCAGGATTCATCCGTAATAGTTGTCGTATCGGCGCTTTCAGGCGTTACAGATTCCCTTCTGGAAGTAAGCAGAATGGCAGAATTGTCAGATCCTGCCCTCAAGGACCTGTTCGCCAAGATCAAGGCTCACCACTATGACCTGGTGGACGAACTGTTCCCGGATAAGGACAGGCACGACGCCGTTACCGCCCGTCTGGAACCTCTTTTCTCTGAGTTGTCAGACCTGCTCAAAGGAATCTCACTTTTGCATATACTTACAAAACGCACCTCCGACCAGGTGGTCAGCTTCGGAGAAAGGCTTTCATCCGTAATAGTAACTGAGCTTATTGACAAGGCGGAGCTTTACGACGCCCTGGCCCTTATCAAGACCATGCCCCGAAACCATAAGGACGTGCCTGATTTCCAGGCTACCGGAAAACTCCTCAAGGAGGCTTTCAGGGATTTCCGCGGCAAGGGAAAGATTGCAGTGGTTCCGGGATTCATCGCAACTGATTCCGCTTCGGGCATAATAACCAACCTTGGAAGGGGCGGCTCCGACTATACCGCCAGCATCATAGCCTCCGAGCTTGATGCAGACTGCCTTGAGATCTGGACAGACGTGGACGGTTTCATGACAGCCGATCCCCGTATCATAAAGACCTCCTATGTAATTAACGAGCTCAGCTACCAGGAGGCAATGGAACTCTGCAATTTCGGAGCAAAGGTCATCTATCCTCCCACATTGTTCCCTGTACGAGCCAAGAACATTCCCATTAAGGTAAAGAATACCTTCAATCCCGAGGCCCCGGGTACAGTGATCAAAGAGGTTTGCGAACGCCGTCAGGACAGGCCTGTAACTGGTATTTCATCCATCAGCGACACCTGCCTCATCACGCTCTCCGGAAACTCGATGGTGGGAATTGTAGGTGTGGACGGAAGGATCTTCAGCCGTCTGGCATCGTACAGCATCAGCGTGTTCCTCATCTGCCAGTCCTCTTCTGAGACGGGCATTTCCATAGGAGTGGGCGCCTCTGACGCACCTCTCGCATGCCGAATCCTGAACGAGGAATTCGAGCATGAGATTGCAACCGGAGAGATCAATCCCATCAGCGCGGACTACGGCCTTGCAACCATCGCCATAGTAGGTGACGGAATGCGCAATAACGCCGGTCTTGCAGGAAAGCTCTTCAGCACCCTCGGCCGCAACGGCATAAGCGTTATTGCCTGCGCACAGGGAAAAGACGAGACCAACATCTCGTTCGTCGTTGACGGTAAATACCTCCGCAAGTCCATCAACGTAATACACGACGGATTCTTCCTTTCTGAATATCAGGAACTCAACCTCTTCATCTGCGGCATTGGCACGGTGGGAGGAAAACTCATAGAGCAGATTGCAGCCCAGCAGCAAAGACTTAAGGACAAACGCAACCTCAAGCTCAACATAGTGGGCATAGCCCGCAGCACCAAGGCTGTTTTCGACCGTTCCGGAATAGACCTGTCCAATTACAGGGACCTTTTGGAAAAAGGCATCTCGCTCAGAAGCGTGGAGCACCTGCGCGACGAGGTGATAGCCATGAACATCTTCAATTCAGTGTTCGTAGACTGCACCGCAAGCGAGGCCGTTGCTTCCATATACAAGGATCTCTTCATGCACGGCGTTTCCGTGGTGGCAGCCAACAAGGTGGCGGCATCGTCTGATTACTCCAACTATCGCTGCCTGAAGTCAACCGCACGCAAGAGGGGAGTCAAGTTCCTGTTCGAGACCAACGTGGGCGCAGGACTTCCCATCATCAACACCATAAACGACCTGGTTAACAGCGGCGACAGGATACTCAAGATAGAGGCCGTGCTCAGCGGAACGCTCAACTTCATTTTCAACACTCTTTCTGCCGACATCCCGTTCAGCCAGACAGTACGTATGGCAAAGGAGCAGGGCTTCTCGGAGCCTGATCCGCGCGTGGACCTCTCCGGAAAGGACGTGATCCGCAAGCTTGTCATCCTTGCCCGCGAGGCAGGATACAAGGTGAACCAGGAAGACGTAAAGGCCGACCTCTTCATACCGTCCGAGTTCTTCAACTGCAGCCTTGAGGAGTTCTGGCAGAAACTGCCGTCCCTGGACGCTGGTTTCGAGGAGCGCCGCAAGCAGCTTGAGGCGGACCACAAGCACTGGAGGTTCGTGGCCAAGATGGAGAACGGAGAACTGTCCGTAGGCCTCAAGGCCTTCCCTCAGCTGCATTCGTTCTATATGCTGGACGGATCCAACAACATAATCCTTCTCACTACGGAGCGCTACCACCAGCACCCTATGCTCATCCAGGGCTACGGCGCAGGCGCAAGCGTGACGGCGGCGGGAGTTTTCGCAGACATAATGAGCATAGCCAACATTTAGCCTATGAAAAAGACCATAAAAGTATTCGCCCCTGCGTCCATAGCCAATATGGGCTGCGGATTCGACATTATGGGAATGGCGCTTGACGAGGTAGGCGACGTCCTGCAGATAAGCGCCGATGAGGGCGAGGGCATCACCATCGACAACCAGTCTGGCGTGCCCCTCCCGGAAGACATAGAGAAGAATGTCATAACCCCCGTCATCCGCAAGTTCTTCCAGATGACAGGCCTTAACGCCAAGATTGACGTGGTTATACTCAAGAAGATTTATCCGGGTTCCGGAATAGGCTCCAGCGCAGCGTCCAGCGCCGCCGCCGCGTATGGTATGAACGAACTGTTCGACTGCCCCCTCAGCGAGGAGAACGTGGTGGTCTGCGCTATGGAGGGAGAGAACCTCGCCAGCGGCGGTTATCACGCCGACAACGCCGCTCCGGCGGTGATGGGAGGCATCATCCTCATCCGCGGATACGAGCCTCTGGACGTGATCAAGCTTCCCGTACCGGGTAACTTCTACTGCGCTATGATACACCCTGCAATCGTGGTTTCCACGAAGGAGGCGCGCAGCATACTGCCTAAGGAAGTCCCGATGCACACCGCAGTGCGTCAGTGGGGCAACGTGGGCGGTCTGGTAGCAGGCCTTTATTCCGGCAATATCGGCCTCATAGGCCGTTCTATGAAAGATGCCGTGGCAGAGCCCTACCGCAAGAAGTTCATCCCCGGATTCGACGACCTTCGAGCCAAGCTCATTGAGGCAGGCGCCCTGGCAATGAACATTGCCGGTTCGGGGCCTTCAGTATTTGCCCTGGCAGACAAATACGAAGTTGCCCATCACGCCGAGGCCATTCTCAAGAAGCATTTCGACGACCTTGGCATAGGTTACGAGTCCTTTGTGGTAAAGGTTTCCAACAAGGGAGCAAAACTGGTAGCATAGAGTCTGATGCTGTATTATTCTACAAACGGGAAAGCGCCCCTGGCAGATCTTCGCAAGGCCGTGGTAAAAGGCCTGGCCGAAGACAGGGGACTGTATATGCCGCAGAGCCTTAAAAAGCTCCCGGACAGCTTCTTCGATACCATTGACCAGCTCTCCTTCCAGGAGATAGCGTTCAATGTGGCCGAGGCTTTCTTCGGGGACGACATCCCCGCAGACCGCCTCAAGGCCATAGTTTACGATACCCTCAGTTTCGACTGTCCCGTAGTGAAGGTTACGGACAGCATCTATTCACTGGAACTGTTCCACGGACCTACCCTGGCTTTCAAGGACGTGGGTGCGCGCTTCATGGCAAGGCTCCTCCAGTACTTCCGTGACGGGGATGGCCTGGTGAACGTGCTGGTGGCGACTTCAGGAGACACCGGCAGCGCCGTGGCAAACGGTTTCCTCGGGGTCGAAGGCACCCGCGTTTTCGTCCTGTATCCCAAGGGGAAAGTCAGCCCCATCCAGGAATGCCAGTTCACTACCCTGGGCAAGAACATAACAGCCTTGGAGATAGACGGCGTGTTTGACGACTGCCAAGCCCTGGTGAAGAACGCCTTCATGGACCTGGAACTGAATTCCCTGATGAAGCTCACCTCCGCCAACAGCATCAACGTGGCCAGGTTCCTGCCGCAGTCCTTCTACTATTTCTACGCATATTCGCAGATGAAGGCACGCGGACTTGCAGACAACCTTGTTATGTGCGTGCCCAGCGGAAACTTCGGGAATATCTGTTCTGCCCTGTTTGCCAAGGCGATGGGGCTGCCGGTGAAGAGGTTCATAGCCGCAAACAACATAAATGACGTATTCTACAAATACCTCCAGACAGGAGTCTATACGCCCAAGCACAGCGTGCAGACCCTGGCCAATGCAATGGACGTGGGCGACCCCAGCAATTTCGCCCGTATTTTGGACTTGTATGGCGGCAGCTGGACTCGTATCCAATCGGACATTTCAGGGGCCGTGGTGAACGATTCTGCCATAAAGAAAACCATTCTGGAGTGCTGGCGGGACAACGGCTACCTGCTTGACCCGCACGGCGCCTGCGGATTCCGCGCCCTCAGCGACGGCATCCGCCCCGGCGAGAGCGGAGTCTTCTGCGAGACGGCGCATCCCGCCAAGTTCAAGGATACCGTAGAGAAAGTCATCGGCGGTCCGGTTGAGATACCAGAGAGGTTGGCCGAGTTTATGAAAGGAGAGAAGCAGTCAGTGCCGCTCTCCAAAGATTTCCAAGATTTCAAGAATTACCTAAAGACGACAATAAGATGAAAGTAGCAATCGTTGGTGCAAGCGGAGCCGTAGGACAGGAGTTCCTCAAGGTTCTCGCAGAAAGGAATTTCCCCGTTGACGACCTGGTGCTGTTCGGATCTGAGCGCAGCGCCGGAACTAAATATACCTTCAAGGGCAAGGAATACGAAGTCAAGCTCCTTCAGCATAACGACGACTTCAAGGACGTGGACATTGCATTCACCTCCGCTGGAGCCGGAACCTCCAAGGAATTCGCCAAGGACATCACCAAGTACGGCGCAATAATGATTGACAATTCCAGCGCGTTCCGTATGGATCCGGACGTGCCCCTGGTAGTTCCCGAGTGCAACGCCGAGGACGCCCTGAACCGCCCCCGCGGAATCATCGCCAACCCCAACTGTACCACCATTATGATGGTAGTCGTCCTCAATCCTATTGAGAAACTCTCGCATATAACCCGTATACACGTGGCCAGCTACCAGTCCGCCTCCGGTGCCGGTGCACAGGCCATGGCCGAACTTCAGCAGCAGTATCAGGAGATAGTTGAAGGCAAGCCCGTAACGGTGCGCAAGTTCGCCTACCAGCTGGCCTATAACGTCATCCCCCAGGTGGATGTCTTCACCGACAACGGTTACACCAAGGAAGAGATGAAGATGTTCAACGAGACCCGCAAGATAATGCACTCCGACGTGAAGTGCTCTGCAATGTGCGTACGCATCTCAGCTCTCCGCTCACATTCCGAGGCTGTCTGGATCGAGACCGAAGAACCCCTGGAAGTACGCAAGGTGCAGGCCGCGCTTGCCGTGGCTCCCGGCGTGACCCTGAAGGACGACCCCGAAGAGCACGAGTATCCTATGCCGCTCTATACTGCAGGAAAGGATAACGTGTACGTGGGACGCGTCCGCAAGGACCTCGCAAACGAGAACGGCATCACCCTCTGGCTCTCTGCAGACCAGATTAAGAAGGGTGCCGCCCTGAACGCGGTTCAGATTGCTGAATACCTTATTTCTCAGAAAGACTAGGACGCCTCTTGTTCAGCCAGAGGAAGAACAGGATCATAGGCACGAAGAAGCTTACCAGACCTATATAGGCGGTGAGCGACTCCGGTATGTTGAATCCTATCTTGGCAGTACATATGAACGTGGTGCATACCGATGTCATGAAACAAGCGGGAAGCAGCGTCATCAGGTAGTACAAACCATTTCTGTTCTTTGCCAGATAAACCGTAAGGGCCCAGAACGTGAATATCGAAAGCGCCTGGTTGGACCATCCGAAGTATCTCCAGATAACGTCGAATCCATTGGCGTCGGCAATGTTGAACCAAAGGATGAGACCGGTTACTATGAAGATGGGGATGCTGACCAGGAGACGGTTGCGGATTCCCTGCTGGTCCAGTTTGAAGGCGTCAGCCACAATGAGGCGGGCGGAGCGCAGGGCTGTGTCGCCGCTGGTGATTGGAGCGGCTACGACGCCCAGCAGAGCGAGCACGCTGCCCACTGTGCCCAGCCAGTGCTTTGACACTATCGTGACTACCTGGGGAGCGGCCGTGATGCCTTCAGCACCCATTTCCACGTTGCCGCCTCCGAAGAAGAAGTAACCTGATACCGTAGCCCAGATGACGGCAATTGCGCCTTCTGTGATCATTGCTCCGTAATATACTGGCCTTCCCATCTTCTCGTTCTTGAGGCACCTGGCCATAAGAGGGGACTGGGTGGCGTGGAAGCCGCTGATGGCTCCGCAGGCTATAGATATGAACAGGCAGGGGAATATGGTGCCGTTCTGGGGCGCCCTGTTCTGCATTCCATCCCAGATTTCGGGAACTCCGCCGGGCCATTTTACCAGCAGGCATACCAGCATAGACACGGCCATAAATATGAGGGCGAATGCGAAAATGGGATATATTCGGCCTATGATCTTGTCTATGGGGACCATAGTGGCAATCACGTAGTAAATGAGGATTACCGCAACGCATATCATCTGTACGGAAACGCTGCCGTCCTTGATCAGGTTGCCGAGGATTACGGCGGGGCTGTATACGAATACGGCGCCTACCATAAGGAGCAGGAGCACGCTGAATGCCAGCATCACGTTCTTGGTCCTCTTTCCAAGGTATTTGCCCACGATGTCAGGCAAGCCTATGCCTCCGTTCTCCACTGATACCATTCCGGAAAGATAGTCGTGCACGGCACCTCCGAACACGCATCCCAGGACTATCCACAGATAGCAGGACGGACCGAACATAGCTCCGATGATCGCTCCGAAGATGGGTCCGGTTCCGGCTATGTTCAGGAACTGGATCATATACACCTTCCAGGTGGGCATAGGCAGATAGTCGATGCCGTCGAATTTGGAGTATGCGGGGGTCTTCCTCATCGGATCGGGACCGTATACCTTTTCCGTAAACTTACCGTAAAACACGTACCCCAGTATCAGGAGTACGATGCAGATGATCATCGTAATCATATCTCTAGTTCTTTCTTACAGGGTCGCAGGTGAGGCCCACTCCGAGTTTCTTGAATATCTTGCGGTCCACCTCGCTCAGGAGCACGGTGGAGTGAACCTGGCAGCCGTTGAGCATCGGCAGGCAGGCGAGAGCCTTGCGGCAGTTTTCGTCGTTGATGCTCAGGACGGACAGTGCAACCAGGACTTCGTCAGTATGAAGGCGAGGGTTCTTTCCGTGCAGGAAGGAGACCTTGGTCTTCTGGATGGGGGCTATCATATAGTCCGGAATGAGCTTTATCTGGTGGTCGATTCCGGCCAGATGCTTGACGGCGTTGAGGATGAGGGCGGCGCTGGGACCCAGAAGGGCGCTGGTTTCAGCACTGATGAGGGTGCCGTCCTGAAGTTCTATGGCAGACGAAGGCACGCCGGACTTCTCCTTCCTTTCCCTTGCGGCCACTGTGGCGCGGCGGTAGTCGGTAGTTATGTTCAGCTGCTTCATCAGCAGACGTATCTTGTTGACTTCGTTGTCGTTGCGCTGACCGTCGGCAAGCCTGCCAAGGGCTTCGTAATAGCGACGGATGACCTCCTGCTTGGAGGCTTCGCTGCAGACGGCGTCGTCCTTGATACAGTAGCCGATCATATTCACGCCCATATCGGTGGGGGACTTGTACGGGCTCTCGCCGTAGATGCCTTCGAACAGGGCCTGAAGGACGGGGAATATCTCTATGTCGCGGTTGTAGTTGACGGCGGTCTTGCCGTAGGCCTCCAGATGGAACGGGTCTATCATATTGACGTCGTTGAGGTCTGCGGTGGCGGCTTCGTAGGCGATGTTGATGGGGTGCTTCAGCGGGAGGTTCCAGATGGGGAAGGTCTCGAACTTGGCGTATCCGGCCTTGACTCCGCGCTTGGTTTCCTGGTACAGCTGGCTGAGGCAGACGGCCATCTTGCCGCTACCCGGACCGGGGGCTGTGACGATTACAAGGGGCTTGGTGGTCTCAACATAGTCGTTCTTGCCGAAGCCTTCGTCAGAGTCTATGAGGGCGACGTTGTTGGGGTAGCCCTCGATGGTGTGGTGGTAGTACACTTTTATGCCGAGCCATTCGAGGCGGCTGCGGTAGGCGTCTGCGCTGGACTGTCCGTTGTAGTGGGTGATGACCACGGAATTAACCGTGAACCCGCGCGAGAGGAATTCGTCGCGGAGGCGCAGTACGTCCATATCGTAGGTGATGCCCAGGTCAGCGCGCATCTTGTTCTTTTCAATGTCCACGGCGCTTATGACGATGACAATCTCGGCATCGTCCTTGAGCTGGTCAAGCATCTTGAGCTTGTTGTCCGGCTCGAAGCCCGGAAGTACGCGGCTGGCGTGGTGGTCGTCGAATAATTTGCCTCCGAATTCCATGTAGAGTTTGTCGCCGAAGGTGGCGATTCTCTCTTTGATGTGCTCGGATTGGATCTTTAGATATTTATCGCTGTCGAAACCGTATTTCATAGGACTGAATGAATAATACGGGATACAAATTTAGTAAAAAAAATTCTTATATTTGAATGATTAAAATCAAATAGCCATGGATACTCAGCAGAAATTCGTGATCACCATCAACCGTCAGTTCGGTACCAACGGACGCCAGATAGCTAATCAAATCGCACAGGAACTGGGCGTGAAGCTGGTAGACCGCCAGATACTCTCCAGCCTGGCAGAAAACCTGAACATGCCGGAAGATAAACTCCAGCAGATGGAGCGTAAGAAACCAACCTTCTGGGAGCGTGTAAGTTATTTTTACAGGAATTCACCTGCAATGGTCAGCACTCCCAGCGTAGACTTGATGGGTCTCACTTCTTCACAAATCTACAAGGAGCAGGTTGACATTATGAGATCCATAGCAGAGGAAGAGTCCTGCGTGGTGGTGGGACGTCTGGGATTCGAGGTCTTCAAGGACCATCCCAACCATATGAGTATCTTTATGTTCTCCAATCTGGAGGACAGGGTCCTGAAGGTTATGGAAATGTACGGCGGTTCCAAGGCTGAGGCTCTGAAGCAGATCAAGCAGGTGGATGATGCACGCGAGGAGTTCACGCGCGAGTTCACCGGCAAGGAGCGCAACGACGCCACAAACTACGACCTTGCCGTCAATGTCAGCACCTGGGGGGAGAAAGGTACATACGACCTCCTGATGTCCCTGATAAAAGGTTAACCCATCATCCCCGACCAGATCGGGGATTTTTTTTATTCAGATGGTTTCCGGGGAGGTATGGCCCCCTGAAACCGTCTCGCTACGCTTGACCCCACCATTCCGCTTCGCTGCATGGTCCCCCCCTCTTATGATGCCGAGGGTGGCACAGGTTTCAGGGGGTCATACCTCCCCGAAAACGCTACAATCCGCGAATGTTGGATGCGATGCCCTGGACCAGGCGGTTCAGGGCTTCTTTGCTGGCCCAGCCGATGTGAGGGGTGAAGGAAAGGCGCTCCGGGTGGGCGGTGTGCAGGAGGGGATTGTCGGCGGGGAGCGGTTCGCTGGTGAAGACGTCCAGGCCCGCTCCGGCTATACGCTCCTGGCTGATGGCGTCAGCAAGAGCCTTTTCGTCCACGATACCCCCTCGTCCTATGTTTATGATGATTGCGCTTGGGCGCATCAAGGCGAGTTCGCGAGCCCCGATGAGCCCGTTGGTGCGGGCGTTGAGAGGGGCGTGGATGCTCACGATGTCAGAGTCCTGCATAAGCGTGTCGATGCTGACACTGGGGTAGTCCTTGCAATGCGAAGTGCCGGAGGTGGAGAAGTAGATGACCTTCATCCCGAAGGCTTCGGC
>JAEEGL013908613.1_pt1 | contig 24721 bp, 16 predicted proteins | sample 9134231 | NCBI WGS metagenome assembly JAEEGL01 (sample SAMN16246548, study PRJNA631951) | gut metagenome | biome: gut microbiome; feature: rumen; material: fiber-attached | host: Bos | place: Iran: Karaj | collected 2018-10
CATAACATTCATCTGCCCCGAGGACATCTCCGAAGTGTTCGTCGGCTCGCAGTCCGGTTTCTACATCAGGGCAAGGATACTGAAAGCCGAGAATCTTTACAAGACCAGAGGCTGGTATATGTCGCCCTGTGTACGCAATATCTCCTTCGAGTATCACTATGAGATAACCGGCTGCCGCATACTTGACGTGCTGACCTATAATAACATAGAAGAACGCCGCTATGACCCTACCGATGATGCGGGCTATGACGGCTTCGTTCCGTTCCGCTGCGCCGGAGCTTCCGACAGGACGTTGTATCTCGGTTTTTCCGCACCGCCCGACAACGGCCCCATGCGCATATTCTGGGATATTGACGAGGATCCGCTCTCGCAGCGTCCTAAGCTCCGCTGGAGTTATCTCACGGCGGGCGGCTGGAAAAGTATGAATATAGCTGACGAGACTGAAAGTTTCACAAAGCTCGGACTTACCGTATTCCTCGATAATCACGATTTCGTGAAAACCAGGCTGTTCGGTGAGGAGCTGTACTGGGTATCCGTTGTGGACGCCGAGAACGTGTACAGAACAAAAATATGCGCCCTTCCGATAGTCAACAGGATATATCTCAATTCGGTGCGCGCCGTGAACCTTGACAGCCACAACGAAGAATACTTCGCTTTCAATATATATATGGAGAACGCTACGCTCACGCTTTCGGTTTCCAGTGTGCTGGAACTGGAGCTTTACGTCAATGAGTTCTCAACGATAAATGAAGCGGAAGCCGCCGAACTGGAGAAGCAGGGCAGACTTACAAGAGTTACCGGAAGCGGCGGTATGGATACCGAGATATGGGTGAAGTGGGACGAGGTGAATTCCTTCGCTATGGAGGACAATTACTCCCGCTGCTACGTCCTTGACCGCAGTACCGGAGTAATAACCTTCGGCAACGGCAGAAAGGGGCGAATACCGCCTGTCTCGGAGATAAACAATATCAGAGTGGTCTATACCACCGGCGGCGGCGACAGAACGAACGTTGCCCCCGGCAGTATATCCGGGCTCGAACGCTCCTACGGTTTTGTTTCGGGTGTGGACAACGCGAAACGCTTCTACGGCGGCTGCGATGCCGAGACGGTGTTCGAGGCCATGAGAAGAAGCGCGGTCATGCTTCGCACGCAGGGCAAGGTCGTTACGACCCGGGATCTTGAAAGCCTGACCTTCAACGCATCCAGAAACATCAGGAAACTGCGCTGTGTCTGCGGCAGAAACGCTTCCGGAAGCAAGGAGCGCGGTGCCGTTACACTGGTCGTGCTGAAAAAGGAACACTCCGAATTCGGCAGGATAAGAAATTACATAAAGGAATATCTCCGGGGCAGACTTCCCGGCAATATAGTAGCTGCGGACAGACTGTACGTCACCGAGCCGACGCTGGTGAAGATAAACGTCAGGGCAGAGATAAGGACCAATGAGCTCAACGGCATCTTTGAACTGAAAAAGAGCGTTGAACAGTGCCTTGCGGATTACTTCGCATCTTTCTCCGGAAATGACGGCGATAATGTATGGCGCCTCGGCATGATACCGAACGAACAGCAGATAAGAAGCGCTCTGCTCAGACTGAAGAATGTGGTATATATACGCAATCTGTACATCACGATGTACGTTTCGGGCATGGGCGGCTTCAAGGAGATAGACAGCGATACGATAAAAAAGTACAGCTATGTGCTTCCGGAAAACGGCGAGCACGACATAACCGTTACGGTAGGGTAACGGAACATAAATACGGGTACCGGGAGGTGATAGATTGTTACCCGATATAAACCTTGACAACGAATATTTCGACGAGATACTTGACAACGCGCGTAATATGATCGTCAGCATATACCCGGAATGGACGGATTTCAACTATCACGATCCTGGTATTACCATGCTGGAGATGTTTGCATGGCTGAAAGAGAGCCAGCAGTATTACATCAACAAGATAGGAACCGAGAACATCAAGAAATACCTGAAGCTCCTCGGTCTCGAAAGGCGCACGAAAGTACCGTCGGCCACCGACGTTTCCGTGCTCTATGAGAACGACATCACGGCAGTGAAGGGTACCAAGCTCTACGCCGGCGATATCTGCTTTGAGGCTGACAGGCGCACCTATATATCGGCCTCCTCGATAGATGTCTGTGTCTGCGATTACGGCGATGATCTTAACATCATCAGCAGGGATCAGTTCTACTTCGGCGGCAATCTGCACATACTGCCCTTTGCGAAGAAGGACAGGGGCGTGTTCTATATCGGTTTCGACAAGCCCCTGGCGGAGAATGAAGTCCATACGCTGCGTTTTGATGTGACCAGCGAGGACGGCATAGACAGAAACCCGATCACCGATCCCGCCAGCTTCATAAGGCTCGTGGATATGGAAATGGAGTACTTCGACGGCCTTAACTGGAACCGGGTGAAGCGTATCGACGAAACCTACGGCTTCCTTTTCTCCGGGCGGATAGTATTCAGCCTTGGTACAGCCCATCAGAGCTGCGCCATAGCCGGACATGAAGCCTACTACATAAGATTTTCACCGACCGGCGGCGAGTATGACGCGCTGCCTGTCATAAAATACATCTACTTCAATCTCCTGCCGGTAACGCAGAGAGATACAAAAGCCGAATACACCGATCTTCCGGCGGGCGATGAGATCAAGCTGTTCACCGGGCTTGCGGTCACGGGCAATACAAGAATATTCCTGAAAGACAAGGAAGGCACATACACACCGGTCAACAGCTTCACGAAGCAGATAGACCCGGACACCGGAGAAGTGAGCTGTTCTGTACCGGGCGGCGCGGATTCCGAAGGCATTCGCGTGGTAAACATGGCGCCGGATTTTGCGGTGGACGGAGCGATAGGTTACGGTACGGGTCTTCCGTATCAGAAGTACGATCTCGACACCACAGAGCTTGAGTATGAGAGCTTCGCGGTCATGACAGAACTTCCCGACACCGGCGGCAAGTATGTGGAATGGCATAAAGTAAAGGATTTCTCCGCTGCGGGTACCGATGATTTCGTTTATGTGCTGGATACAGAGAATGGCATCATAACCTTCGGAGACTGCATAAACGGCATGGCTCCCGAAGGCGAGATACTTCTGATCGGATATTCGCTGACCCGTGGCGCCGACGGCTGCGTGACCAGGAGCAAGATAAACGAGATCGAAGGTTTCAACAGGGACGAAATATATGTCGAAAACCTGCGCCCGTCGGCCGGGGGACTGAACGAGGAATCCATAGAAGACTGCTTCATAAAGGCACAGAAACTTATGCGCACTACCGAAACTCTTGTGACCGACGAGGACTGTGAGAACTGTATCAGCGCGGCACAGGGACTGCGGATCGAGAAGTGCAAGGTCATAAAGACAAACGGCGGCGACGGACTGATCACGACAGTGGTAGTCAAGCCCTGTTCGCAGGACGGAATGGGCGTTCCGAGCGAGCGCTACATAAAGAATATACTCGCGGTTCTCGAAACCCGCCGTATGCTGGGAGTGCAGTTCAGGATAGCGCGCCCCGAATACGCGGAGATATCGGTCTATACTGACGTTACCGTGTCGAGGAACTATTCCGATCCGCGTGAGACTGTCCGCAGGGCTGTCAGTGATTTCTTCGGAGCCATAAAGGACGAATTCGGCGCGGAGATCATCTACAGCCGCCTGTATGAGCTGATAGACAATCTCGACTGTGTCCTGTCCGTCAATGTGCTCACGGTACAGGCCGAGGGCAGTGACGCCGAGCGCACACGAGAGGGAGATCTCATACTTGCGCAGAATGTAGCTGCACATCTTACAGATATTGATATCATGATCAATATGTGATAGGGAAAAAACATTTATTTGCTTTTTCATCGGGGGCTTTCTGATCGTCCCCGGACCACTTCGGGATCGGACACATCTGATTCATCACTTTCAAATGCGATCATTCCCTTACCGGAAGGCTGGATAAAATGAAAGAAAAACTGAAATATTTCATATTGAACAACGCCTACGATTTCAGACGCGGGATATGTGAAAATATGGAGCCGGACGGCAACACCCTGCGGTTCTCCTCGAAGCGTATGTCCGGGATAGGACGGTTCATGTCGAGGATATTCGACTCGGGAGACCGCGGCACCGTATGGCACCGTATGCTTATAAACATGGAGAACTGCACCGCGGACGAACTCCGCGTGACTGTGTATGCGGCCGACAACAAGGAATTTTCCTTTCAGGGCAGACAGTACACGATAGACGAGGTCTTCCATGATAAGAAGCTCGACCTTGACAAAAAGACACAGATGTTCTCAGTATTTGAGAAGCGGCGCATAAACGGCGCCAGGGACGCTCTGCTCCATGATGTGAGCGGGCGGTATCTGTGGGTATATATCGAGGTGTTCGGCATCAGCGGCAATCCTGCCGTAATAAAGGATGTAAGGCTGTTCCTGCCTGCGGAGTCGTGGATAGATCATCTTCCGCAGATATACAGAAAAAGCGACTCAAAAGACCGTTTCCTTGAACGCTATCTCGGTATATTCCAGACTCTTTACGAAGAAGTCGAGGGCGAAATAGAACGGATCTCGGAAAAATTTGACCCCGAGTGCGCGGAGAGCGGATTCCTTGAGTGGCTGGCGGACTGGCTGGATATCTCCGACTGCTCGTTATGGGAGGAATCAAAACTGCGCAGGCTGCTGCTGTCGGCGATGAGCCTGTACCGCGGCAGAGGCACGAAGGAAAGCCTCTCGAAAGCTATCGAGCTCTATACCGGCGAAAAACCGTTCATCATAGAGAACTTCGCGCTGCGTGAGCGTATCGGGACGCAGGAGTATGAAAAGACTCTCGTTCCGATGTATGGCAGCGACCCGTATAAGATATTCATTCTTGTGCGCAGCGACGTGATCCATTCGGATAACGATAAGGACGCGCTTTGGCGCATAGCGAGAGAGATGATACCGATCACGGTGGATTTTGAGCTCAAGATCCTTGAACCGTACATCTTCCTTGGTCAGTATTCGTATCTCGGCATAAATACCTATCTCGGCAAGCCCGGGAACGCCGTTCTCGACGGCAGGTCGCGGATGGCTTTCTCCGTTATCGGAGAGTGAAGTTCCGCGGACCTTAAACAAATCGCAGACGCCCCGGCGGGCATATATCAAAAGTGAGAATTTAGGAGCAGATATGAAAAACACACAGCTTTATCCATTTGAAAGAAACAAATATTTTTACGGCAAGCTGCTCAGCGTCGAGGATTTCAACTTCGAGCAGAAATACATGAATGACAAGCGCAGGCTTGTTAACCGTCTTGTTCACGGTATCGGCGTGGTATGCGGACTTAACGTCGTAAGAGTGGACGACCTCACGATATCCGTGGAGAGTGGTCTTGCTTTCGATACCACAGGCCGTGAGATAGTCGTGGATATGCCCGTGACCAAGAAACTGACCATGCTCAACGGATATGATACTGCGATAAGCAGCGGAAGCAATGCCTACGTTTACCTCTGCCTCGAATACAGCGAAGGCGAGAAGGGCAGTTCACACAACATTGTGCCCGACAGCGGCGATTCCAATGCCGACAGGATAAAGGAAGGCTACAATCTCTACCTGACCTCCAGCGAACCCGATGATAACATAGACCGCACCGATATGCTGTTCGAGGACGCAGTCACCGTGTTCCGGGACGGAAGCATACATATACGCCACATTATGCCGCGCTTCGTGAACCCCGACACCACATTCCCGTTCAGAGTCGAGATAGAGACATATTCAAAGCAGTTCGCGGCCTTCTCTTATGACATACAGCTTGTATGCCTCAACAATGCGGCGGACGGCAGTTCCGTGCTGAAGGTCAGCTTTGACGAGACGCTGATGGACAAGACAGGTAAATATACCCTCACATACGATCTCAGGCTGGCGAACGTCAGCAATACCGAGGGTACTGCCACCCCGGATCCGCAGACCTTCAGGCTCGCGTATGACAAGACTCCTGCCGAGGGTGTAATTTCCGGCAGATCGTCCGTAAACATTACGGACAGGAATGTTTTTGAAGCATTCGTGGACAACAGCTACAATCACAGCATGGACACCGAACTGAGAAATACGGTAGGTCAGCGCCTTTATCTCGCGAGAATAGGTCTTGTCAATTCCGTAGGATCTTCGATAATCGACAGGATAGAGAATGTTCCGTTCGGGCAGTATGTGGCAAGCAATATGCTTCTGACTGCCATGAACCGCAGCAATTATGTTTACGGCGAAGATAAGGTGCAGACCGCAGCTGCGGTGCTGTCGGATGCGCAGATCGGCGGAAATGGCCGTTCCTCCGAGATAGCAAGCGGCGTGTGCAGGATAAACCTGAATGCCGGCAGTCTCAAGAATAAGGTGTTCTACTCCGACGAGATATTCCACGGACTCGGACTCGGAAGCGTCACCATACTGCTCGGCGCTGTGACCGAATCGGGCACTATCTACGGCAACCCGGCCGTATTCCGTGACGACGAGGCGCCTTACGAAGTTGCCGCTAAGCTCGACCCGTCCAAGGGCAGCTTCATCATCGGCATACTCACGAAATCGACACTGATACAGGATTACATAGATGTCAAGTGGACAGCTCTGCGCGATGTGGACGAAAAGATCGCCGAGCGCAGCAGCATGAAGATCACCATCAAGCCAAACTCGCTGATAATCAAGCCGAGAGAAACAAAGTATCTCGAAGCGGTTTGCAGCAACATGACGAATAAGACCGTCCGCTGGTCGGTATCGCCCACAACAGGCGGCGAGATAGACTCGAACGGTATGTACACCGCGCCGAATACCGAGGGCGTTTATGAAGTCATAGCCCAGAGCGCGGTATATCCGGAGGTCAAGGCATCTATCATGGTAGTGGTGCGCGGGTAATATATATAGATATCAGTGAAGAACATAAGCAAAGGAGGCGGATCTGTTGATAATATATACTTACGGTCATGAATACCCGGTCACCAGCGTTCAGGAGACCAACGAGAAATATAATTGCTATATATGTACCGATAGCGTGAACGGCGGATTCTGCCGCATATTGAGCATTAAGGACAAATCGGTGTTCCCGGAGCTGGTGGAATGGCTCTCAAAGACCGTTGATCCGTCGGTGTTCACAGATTATATAGAACATTTCATGTTCGAGGATACGCTTTGTATCGTAATGAAATATACCCAGGGAGTAAAACTGGCTGACAAGTGCGACACCGAGGGTATGCCGCTGCGCGAGAGGCTGGAGCTGTGCAGGAAGATACTTGAAAGGGCAGTGCTGCTGGATATCCCGGATTACTTCCTTGACAAGTGCATCAATTTTGACGACATAATCGTTGCGAACGATCTTACGGTCAGCTTCAATTATCCGATCGAAGATATAATGGATTCCCGCGACAGCGCAGCGCTGAAGAAGGTGGAAAAGCTGCTGCGCACCATGTTCGCACGGGAGATCGGGCGCAAGGTGCCGGACGAACTGATGAACTTCTTCAAGGAGATGCCTGATCTTGTCGGCTCGAATATGATCGAGTTTTACAGTCGGTATTATATGATGATGACACGGCTCATAGAAAAAGACGCCGGAGAAGAAGAACCCAAATCGATCTGGTACAGGCTGTGGAATTTTTTCAAGAAACTCTGGGTAAAAATTAAGAAAATACTTATTTTCGTGCTTCTGGCCGCGGCTGTGATATATCTCGTTTTCACGATAAATACTTCGGGCAGCTCGAAGAAGCATAAACCGAATTTTGACAGTATAGGAACTGTTATTATAGATAAGAACAGGTGAGATTGATCTATGTTTGATTTATTCGGAGCATTCAGACTGTTCCTTCGCAAGGTCGAACGAATATTCCTAACGCCTGTTATGCTTTTCGGGCGAATGATCCTGAGGAAGCTCAATCCTCAGAACATCGTCAGCAAAGTTGCGGCGGACATCAAAAAAGAAGCCAAGGGCATCACCGGCAAACCCACTGCCATTGATCAGTACTTTGTCGTCGGGGAAAAGTTCGTGGCGAAGAAGCTGGTCTACGCGATCATAATAGCGATTATAATACTCGCTATACTTTTTATAAGATTCGGACTGCCGTGGATCATCAGTCTGTTTTTCACAAAGAGTATGTGGGTCAACAGTGAGGACTGCGCAGGCTATACAGGCAAGGTATGTCTCTATGATACCCGTGACATGAAACATGTTCTGTTCGAGGGACGTCTTGAGAAAGGCAGCGTCGAGGGCGAAGGTACACTTTACAATTATGAGGGTGAGCTTGTTTACACCGGAAATTTCAAGAACGGTGAGTATTCAGGATTCGGAAAGCTCTATTATCCCGACGGCAGCCTCAAGTACACCGGCGGCTTCTCAGCGAATCTTTACGAGGGCGACGGCACAAGCTATTACGACAATGGCAAGACCATGTATACCGGTCAGTTCGTCAGCGGTGTATATAACGGCACCGGGAAGCTGTATGATGAGCAGACAGGCAATATGCAATACGACGGCACATTCGTGAACGGCGCCTTCAACGGCACCGGCAAATCCTATGCCCCGGACAGCGGCGTGCTGGTATACAGCGGCAGCTTCGTCAACAATGAATATGACGGCATGGGTGAACTTTACGATCCCGCCACCGGAAAGATACAGTACAGCGGTAATTTCAAGGCCAATATGTTTTCCGGCAGCGGCAAGAGCTATCAGGACGGCAGACTCGTTTACGACGGAGCATTCAACAACGGCATATATAACGGCTACGGCACGCTGACGTCAGATGACGGCACAACGTACGCCGGCGATTTCGTGAACGGCAAATATAATGGCAAGGGCAAGCTCTATAAGGACGGAGTCATTCTTTACAGCGGCGACTTCACGGATAACCTCTACAACGGTACAGGCTCGCTCTACAGAAACGGCATCCTTTATTACAGCGGCGGTTTCTCAATGGGCAAACCGCTCGGCACGGGTACTTTCTATGACGAGACGGGCGCTGTACTGTCCGAGGGAACTCTCGGCAACGGCGATATAGTGAACGGTAAGACCACTATCTTCGACAATAACGGCAACCTGCTCTATGTAGGCGGCGTAGCAAACGGCAAGTATGACGGAAAAGGCGTGCTTTACGACAGCGCGACCGGCGATGTGGTATATGACGGCGACTTTACCGCGGGCATATACAACGGAAACGGCAAGCTCTACCGCAACGGTGAACTGCTCTATGAGGGTGCTTTCTCCGAAGGAAAATACAACGGCACCGGTAAGCTGTATGACGATGAAAAGCTCATCTATGAGGGTGATTTCAAGGAAAATAAGCAGACAGGCCGCGGTGTAGTATATGAGGACGGCAAGAAAGTCTACGAAGGCGATATCGTTGACGGCCGCTGGAACGGTTCCGGAAAGGTATACGACAACGATGAGCTGGTATATGAAGGCGAAATAACCGACGGCAAGTACAACGGCAAGGGCAAGCTGTACAAGGAAGGCAAGCTCTATTATGAAGGCAACTTCGTCAACGGCAAGCCGCAGGGTCAGGGCGCGTACTATGATGAGACCGGCGCTGTCTCTATGGAGGGCGATATCAGCGACGGCGGCATAACCAACGGCTCGACCAATATTTATGACGCTGCGGGTTATCTGATCTATTCCGGTGATGTAAAGAACGGCGTATATGACGGCGCAGGCAAGGAGTACAACGGCAAACCGGGCGTTATGATCTACGACGGTCAGTTCAAGGAAGGCAAATACAACGGCACCGGCAAGCAGTACAATTCCTCCGGAGTCCTTACTTATGAGGGCGAGTTCCTTAACGGCGTCATAAACGGCACAGGCAGACAGTACAACAACAGCGGCAAGCTGATCTATTCCGGCAGCTTCGCCGACGGCAAGTATAACGGACGCGGTGAACAGTATGACGCAGACACCGGCAAGAAGGTCTATGAAGGCGACTTCAAGGACGGCAGACGTAACGGCAGCGGCAAGCAGTACGATGAGAATACCGGCACACTGATATATGACGGCGAGTTCTCCGACGATCAGTACAACGGCAAGGGTAAGCTGTACAACAAGGATGTTCTCGTGTACGAGGGCGGCTTCAAGAACGGCAGATACTTCGGTGAGGGTACGTTCTACGATGCTTCCGGAAAGATAACAGGCAAGGGTTATATGGATGCCTCGGGCAAGATAACCACAGGCACGACCACGATATACGCGGACGACGGAAAGACCGTGATCTATTACGGCAGTGTTGAAAACGGCGTTTACAACGGCAGCGGCAAGCTGTACGACAAGACCACCGGCAAGCTTATCTACGACGGTAATTTCAGTTCCGGCGTTTACGAAGGCTTCGGCAAGCTCTATAAGAACGGCGAGCTGATCTACGACGGCAACTTCTATCAGGGCGTTTATCACGGAAACGGCAAGCTGTACGAGAACAACATACTTATCTACGACGGCGACTTCTACCGCGGAGAATACCACGGAAACGGCAAGAAGTTCGACACTAACGGAACGCTGATGTATGACGGCGGCTTCTATAAAGGTAAGTATGACGGACAGGGACGTGAGTTCTTCCCGAACGGTAAGCTCAAGTATGAAGGTACATTCAAGCTGGGCGAATACGACGCGGGCAAGCTGTACTCCGAGACCGGCGACCTGATCTCCGATACGACGGTACCCCCGGTGCCGGAGAGTACGGAAACCGAAGCAGCGGCATAACGAAAAAAGGATTGAAGAAATGGCGAATTACAACATAGTTTCCGACATCGGGGAAGCCCTTGTAAGGCTTCTCCGTGAGGGAATGGTACCCGATATAATCCCGAACTCGGAGGGGATAAGCGTATGTCACCCTTCCGACAAGGGCGATGTGAGCCTTGGGATATATCTCTATGAGATCAGGCGCAACAACGATATAGACGCGACCGAGCGCATACCGATAGGTGTGGATAAACTGCGTGCTCCGTCCTTCTATCTCGATCTGTATTACATGATAACAGCTTATTCGTCCAGTGACATCAAGTTCCGTTCGCTGGAGGAATCGAAAATAATCGGCCGCGCTATGCAGATAATCGAAGGCAACCCGATAATCAAGCCGGAGCTCTACGGTAATGCTTTCGCTGATATGAGATTCCAGCCGCGCATAGAGATGCTCGATATTGACAACGAGGAGAAGCACCGCGTATGGAATATCCCCGATATGCCCTATAAGCTGTCGGTATTCTACAAGGTATATCCCGTGGAGATACAGTCCGAGCGTATCACAAATATTACAAGAGTATCCGAGACCGACTTCACATTCGGTCAGATAAACAGTCAGATAAACAAAACAGACGAACAGACATGATCCGGAAGGTCTGTTTTCTGTGCGCCGCTTTTTGACGGCGTACCGGAAAACGTCATTCCGGCCTCAATGTCAACCCGGGGAGGTATTTTTGAGTGGAATGGTTTGAATCTCCCTCGCGCCGTATGGTGATGAGATTATCCGTTGCAGTCCAGCTGACGGACGATCTCACCGGCGATCCGATAAGGGGCAGCAACGCGAGAGTCTGGATAGAAGGCCAGAAGCCGCCGATAAAGAAAGCCGACGGCAGGAGCATATTCGTCGATCTTCCCGAGGGCGGGTATGTCATTAATGCCGAGGGCGGCACTTATGCCCGCGCCAGCGTGAACTGCACCGTGGAAGCGGGAAAGGCAGAAAACATTACGATAAGACTGCTCCCGAACAGGCTGTATCCTGTTTCTTCAGAAGCCATTCGCATAGAAGGCAGGGCTGAGCCCGGCTCCGTTGTGCGTATTTACACGGCTGATAAGGCGCGGGCTTACAAGCTGCTTACCGACGCTGAGTCCGGTGACAGGGTGATAGGAATTTATCACGGCGGAGTAGCCAATATCGAGGGCAAGCTGCTCAAGATAATAGCGCCCGACGGACAGGGTGAGTTCATCAGGGTCATTGCTGCGGAAAGCGGCGACAGATTGGAATATCAGCTCAGCACCGAGCTCGGAGCGGCCTATCCCAAGATAGGTACGGTGATAGTTCCGGTGTCCGAGTGCACAGCCGACGATAACGGCGGAATAATGCTGCTCCTGAAAAGCGGCAGCGGCAATGGCAGTCCGGAGATGATCTGTGAGGTGTCCGGAAGCAACGGCACAGTGCAGAAGAAAATAGATATCTCGGGATCGAATTACATAAAAGTCGATCTCACAGAGTAAAGGAGCGGTCATATGGCATTTGCGGTATGCGGCGGGGCAATGCTCGCCTGTTCGTTCGGAATGGCGCCGGCTATGTTCAATGTGCTTCCGCAGAACAGGGTAGTGACGACTATGCCTATCGCGAATATAATGGATAACAAACCTTTTGTGAACGTCATGCCTTTCGGTATGTGCTCAAGTCTTGCAAACCCCACAGTGGCATCTGCGACAGCAGCGGCGCTGGGTGTGCTGACTCCTATGCCATGTATGCCGGTGACTACGGCGCCGTGGGTGCCGGGAAGTCCGACGGTCCTGATAGGCGGGCAGCCGGCGCTGAACAATAACTGCAAGCTGATGTGCAACTGGGGCGGTGTAATACAGATCACCAACCCGGGAACTACGAATATTATGGTGCCTTGACGGCGTGAAAGGAAATCTCGCAGATGGAAAAAAAGGAACGCGTGAAGAAAAACGAACCCGGTACATCCGAAAAGGTGAATGCGGCGATAATCAATGTGTCAACCGTATTTTTCAGGGATATTGTCATGATAGACAAGGATTCGGGTCTGATCTCGGTGCTTAATATGCAGACCGAGGACGTTGGCAACGTGCTGGAAAAGTATAACGGAAAGCTGCTGAGTGTGACCCGGACAGGCATAAGCGCTATGTTTCAGGAAAGCTGCGATGACGCGCTGAAATGCGCGATAACGATCTGTCAGGAAGCGGGGCTTGAGGAGCGCAAGGCTCTTTTCCAGGGCCTGAGCATAGGCATAGACTACGGAATGATCTGTGTCGGGACTGTGGGCTACAAAGGCCTTGAAATGCCGTTGGTAATGTCCGAGACAATGGATACTGCCACATTTCTGAGTCAGACGGCTCAGAAATACAATTCCCGCATACTTGTGACCAGCGATGTCGCATCAAGACTTGCGGGGTTCCAGACAAAATACAACAGCCGCAGGCTCGGGAAGATATTCCATACCGGCCCCGGGACCAGTGAAGATATATACGATGTGTATGACGGCGACCTTGCCGATACAAAATACAGCAAGATGCGCAGCAGACTGTTTTTCGAGACAGGGGTGGATCTCTTCCTCAAGGGAAGTTATCTCGAAGCCCGCTCGTACTTCATCGAACTGCTGAAATACGATAGGAACGACGCGGCTGCAAAGCAGTATGTTTTCAAATGTGACAGCTGTATAGCCGGGACCGCGGAAGAGGTCGACAAAAAATATCTTGAGCTCCGCTGACAGATGACGGAGTCCGGACACGAGGTGTTACCTATTGAGCAAAGAGAATAAAGATAAAAAAGAGAAAATCAGTAAACTTGAGGCCAGGCTGATAAGGAAAAAAGGCAAGCTCGAAACTAAGCTGATACTGAGTATGACGCTTATATTCCTGTTCACACTGATATCGACGGCTGTGTCTATCATCTGGGGCAATTTTGAGGAGGAGGTCGGCGAAGTACGCAAAGATATTGCAAATTTGGCTTATGTTGCTGTTTCCGGTATCCCTTCGGTTGTAGATCTGGAATCCGATGTCGCCAGTCAGCTGACGCTTGAAGAACTGTCATTGATCAGCAGCACACAGGGTGAAGAGATAGAATATTGGCTGGAACATGGTCCCGATGATGATTATTATCACTGTATTGATGTTATCAAAAAGTGGCTTGAAGAATGGGGCCTGGCCGATATATTCGTATATAAGGCTACGGAGGATGAAAACGGAGAGCTGCTGAATGATATGATAGTCATTCTTGATGTACCGGCCACAGGTGAGTCGGATTATAAGTTCGGACAGCACTATGTCGGCAGCAAGGCATTTGAGACAGTCAAAAAGGTCTATGAGACCGGAGAACCGCAGACATATGACCGTTCCGCTTATAATGAGTCGGGATTCATACTCGTTGCGTTTGCTCCTGTACGTTATTCTGACGGGTCGGTCTGCGCTGTGCTTGGTGCGGAGATAAGTATGGGCAGGATAATGGTGGATGTTCTGTCCTCGAACGTTGTCGTTCTGCTGAATACCGCGCTGAACTTCTGGATCTTCGGAATAGTTATGTTTATTTTCATAAGAAGGAGCATAGTCAAGCCTGTGGGCATTCTGTCCAGCCATATGAGGGAGTTCGTATCCGATGAGGATAACATCACTTTCAGTCCGGTAACTGAGATACACACGAAGGACGAGATAGAGCAGATGGCGGACGACTACAATGCTCTTGCCGAGCGCATAGTCGATTATACCAGGAATCTTGCTGTTAAGACGTCGGAGGAGGAACGCCTAAAGCTTGACCTTGATGTAGCGAGCCAGATCAGAAACGTAGTTTCCAGCGAGATGCTGTATCCTGCGTTTCCGGGGCGTACCGATTTCGATCTGTGCGCGAGTCTGAAGCACACGATGTACAACAAGTGCAGCTTCATAAACTATTTCTTTACCGATAACAACCGTCTGTTCATGATCATCGGCGAATCTCTCGGAAACAATCTTGCCTCGATGATCCTGTCCATTATTACAGGCGCGTATATAATGAGTTTCGCCAAAATGGGTCTCGATCCTTCCAAGATCGCTGCGGAAACAAACAACCAGATATGCAGCAACGAGAAGAAGGACGCCGGTATGACCGTCGGCGTCATAATCGCGGATATCGACCTGAAAACGGGAACGATGAGGTATGTGAACGCGGGTATGCCGCCTATGCTCGTAAAAAGACCCGGCGAAAATTATATGATCGAAAAACCGGAGCGGCCGTTCAGCCTTGGACAGATGCGCGGTATATCCTTTGACCAGAAGATGATCCAGCTCTATCAGGGCAGTACGGTACTGCTGACATCATTCGGAATATCGGAAATGACAGACGAAAACGGCTCGAAATACGGCATTGAGCGTCTTATAGGCGTTATGAACCGTATCTCCGGCAACGTATACGATCTTGACAAGACTATAATCGAACTCGAAAAAGATCTGGAGACATTCAGAGGCGAAGCTCCCGTTTCTCTCGATACAGCGGTGCTGGGATTCAGATATTTCGGGTGACGGAGGCTATATGGAAGTAAACAGGCTCTATGGATCGTTCTTCGATTTCGCTGATGTCCTGAAGCCGTACCGCAGCAACAGCGAGGTGCTGAAAGACCTTTTCTCTTTCCTTGATATGTGCTTTACGCTGGTGTCCGGCGCAAAAGGCTTCGGCGGAGACGAGTTCCCGAGCCGTGACGAAACAGGACTGGCACTGGGACTGTCGGTGTCGGCCACCGATCTCGGCGAGCTTCTACTTGCCGGAAGGCGTGATGAGCAGAGTTCGGGGCTTTCGGAAGAAGCTGCCGAGCAGATAGAGAACGCGTATTTTCATATCGAGTCAAGAAGACAGCGCGGTCTGAAAAATGATTTCATTTCACGCTTCGATGTGGTATGCATGAAGTTCGGGCTCAGCAATCTTGAGCGCTTCTCGCTGCTGCTGGCTCTTTCCGTGGAGTATGACAGAAAATACGAAGCGGTATATACATATCTTCACAATAATTCGGCAGACTATTATCCGACAAAGTGGCTCGCGGTGAAGCTCTACCAGTATATGTACGGTGAAAGCGAAGGCTACGTCGGTCTGTTTGACGGGAGCTCGCCGCTGTGCCGGTTCCTCGGAGACAATACCCAGAAACGCCGCGACAGGAGCGAGAGTGCCCAGCGTCTCACGATCTCCGGCAGAGTCGCCGCGTATATTCTCGGAAGAAACGATACGGATTCGTCGCTTAAAGAATACTGCCGCGTATATCCGGGCTTCGACAAGGAAGAATATGTGCCGGTCAGACAGGACGACGTGCGTTTCGTGAAGCAGATATTCGTTGAAAAAGCGTTCAAGACCGGCATACACTTTGCGTTCAATCTCTACGGTCCCACCGGCATAGGAAGAAAATACACTGCCAACATGGCTGCGGACGGCCTGGGACTGAGGCTTCTCGATACGGATCTCTACAAGCTGATTACATTCGGCTATGACGATATACGCAAGAGCATAGATATGATCTATACCGAGTCGGTGCTGCTGGGCGCGATACCGTGCTTCACGGTGGACTGCTCACTGACGGAGTCCGACGGTGAGGGCGGTACAAGGCGCTCGCCTCTCGCGGATAAAGTCAGGCGCACGGCCGAGTATATTTCTACCGTGTTCGGTTTCTTCTTCTGGATGACACCGGAGAAAGACGATACCTTTGTCGGCATGGATATCACGTTCATGAGCATTGAGTTGCCTATGCTGACTGCCAACGAAAGAAGGCTTTTCTGGGACAGATACCTTCCCGGCCATACGGAAAACGGTGCTTTCTCGAATCAGTACATACTGACCCCGGCCAGCATCAGGAAGGCCGCTCAGGCTGCCGCTGACATTTCCGCTGCCGAGGGCAGGGATATGGACCGCGATGTCATAACCCGAAGCGTAAGGCAGCAGTCGGTGAACCAGCTCGGCAACTACGCCACAAAGATAAACGCAGTGTTCACATGGGACGACCTTGTGGTCAGCGACGACCAGAAGCGTAAGATGAAGATGATCTGCGACCAGGTGAAGTACCGCAGCGTGGTAAACGAGGACTGGGGATTCCGGAAGAAGTCTCCGTACGGACGCGGGCTGTGCGCGCTGTTCTACGGTTCTCCGGGTACCGGAAAGACTATGGCGGTGCAGGTAATGGCAAACGAGCTCGGTCTCGACCTTTACCGCATAGATCTTTCGCAGCTTTCCAGCAAATACATAGGCGAGACTCAGAAGAACATCTCCGCACTGTTCAGCAAGGCAAGGAATATAAACGCAATGCTGTTCTTTGATGAGGCAGACTCGATGTTCGCCAAGCGCACGGAGGTCAAGGACACCAATGACCGTTATGCAAACGCGGATACGGCGTTCCTGCTTCAGAAGCTTGAGGACTATGAGGGGATAACGATACTCGCCACGAACTATGTAAACAACATAGACGATGCTTTCAAGCGAAGGATAAAATTCTTCATAAACTTCGTGTTCCCGACGCCGGACGTGCGCCTTATGCTGTGGCAGAAGATACTGCCGGAGGCAGCGCTGCGGGGCGAACAGATAGATTTCGAGTTCTTTGCCGAACGTTTTGAACTTTCGGGAAGCAATATAAAGGAAATACTTACCAATGCCGCATATCTTGCCGCGGCAGAGGGGAGAGGTATATGCAACAGCCACATAATAGAGGCTGTGAAGCTGAATTTCTCGAAGTACGGCAAGATACTGACCGACAGCGATTTCGGATATCTTGGAATATGAACGGAGGACGACAACTATGGATAACGATGCGATCAGGGAATATCTGAGGCTTATAATGTCAGCTGTGGCGGACAGCGTGAACGGCGCGCAGATCGAGGAAACGGAAGACGGACCGGTACTGCTGTGTTCGATCGATTCGCCTTTCTCGGACAAAGACGAGGTAGGCTACAGGTTTGAGATAATACCGGCAGGCGAGGGGCTTCTCATCGCGGAAGTCATGATGATAGTGTTCCTCGGCGTGGACAAGGATAAATTCGCCGGAGTGAACGCCATTATTGCGGAGACCGCTCCGTATATCAATCTCGGCAGCTTCAGGCTCATCGAGGATACCGGCACCATCGCTTTCGTGCAGGGAACTGTGCTTGACGAAGAAATGGAGATGTCGGCCGTTACGGCGGTACTCGGAAAGACTGTGAGCATCATGGAAAACACGGCATTCAACGCCGGTGAGTATATTTACCGTTATCTGAACGGCGAGGATCTTGAAACGCTGAAAGCCGAAATAGGCGAGGAGGACTGATTTATGAACGAAACATGGGATAAGGAGCTCCTGAAGGAGATCGAGGAGCTGTTCTCCGAAACCGGAGTTGAAGTCTATACCGAGGAGTTCAGCGGAACACAGGTAGTCGTGGCGGAATATGAGGAAGGCGAAACGCCGGAGGACTGCAACGTCTCGGTGATGCATCTTACCGAAGACAGCACCGAGATATCGGTCATGATCAGTGTGATGTCGGGGCTGGACGAAAAGCAGTCCGACGATATAGCGGCACTTATACCGTATCTCAACAGGTATTTAAGCGTCGGCAGTTTCGGGATAGCGAAGCAGGACGGATATTTCTGGTTCGGCTGCTCTAACGTAATAGATGAGAACACCGGGCGTTCAAAACTGCTCAGAATTATAGCGGGCATGGTGGATATAGCTTATAACACCGCCGCGGAAGCCGCAGCAATGATCCTCCCTGTCGTGAACGGGGAAGCACAGGTATCTGAACTTATGAATGAAGATACATCCATAGTACAGTTCTGAAAGGTGGGTATACCGATATGCCTCTTACACAGATAGCAAGAACACAGAATAATGATATCGCTTCGCATACGACCGTGGGAACACGACCGGCGAATGAGGAACAGAATGTTCCCGCTGCCGCCGATACGGCTGCGGCTATACCGAGTCCTCCGGATATCCCGCCGGTGCCATTCGATGCTCCCGGACCCGTGCCGGTGATGAACAGCGCTCCCGCACAGGCAGCTCCCGCGAATATACCTGAACCGCCGTCGATACCGCCGGTGCCTTTTGATGCTCCCGGTCCCGTGCCGGTGATGAACAGCGCTCCCGCACAGGCAGCTCCCGCGAATATACCTGAACCGCCGTCGATACCGCCGGTGCCTTTTGATGCTCCCGGACCCGTGCCGAGGATCGATAACGCTGCCGCCCAGGCGGATCCCGCGGCTATACCGAGTCCTCCGGATATTCCGCCGGTGCCGTTCAATGCTCCCGGACCCGTGCCGAGGATCGATAACACTGCCGCTCAGACGGCACCCGCACAGGCTCCTGCACAAGCACCCGCACAAGCACCCGCACAAGCTCCTGCTCAGGCTCCTGCACAAGCTTCCGCTCAGGCTCCCGCACAACAGGGCGGAAGTGCGGAGAAATCAGATGTCACGAAGAATGCCGAGAAAATTGCTGAGATGCTCAGGGCTTCTTTCGGCGACAGAGTAAGCATCACAGACGTTGGTTCCGGAAATGAATACGGAGACATCGTAATAAAAACTCCTGAGGAAAGTTATCGCATAATCGGAATGGAGGGAGGCTTTGAAGGAGGCATATTCCTTTTAGATGGTGAAATGGTCGCAATGGGAGCACCGTCCGATAACAGTTTTATAAGAAACAACAAAAAAATAAAAGTATTATTTGAAAAATACGGAAAAGGGCAGATCGCTGCGCCGAAAGCGGACAATGCGGAGGAAGGAAACAGCGCAGAGAAGATGGAATTGTCGCCTCTTCTGAAAAAAGCACAGGAAAAAGAGAAGAATGCTCCCAAGCGTGACTATTCCAAGCCGGAGAAGAAAAAGTTTCTGGCGGAAAAAGTCAAGACCAAGGCTAAACCTACCGAAACACTGGCTACTAACGGTATCGGGAAAAAGAAGGCCGAAAAGGGCTCATGGAAAAACGCAAAGGGACTGGAAACCATTTCCGAGAAGCCCGAGATCGCGGCTGAAGGCGGCATAACCGAAGCCGACCTCAATATGACAGAAGAAGAGTTCTTCAAGGATTACGCCGAACAGCCAAAAGCCGAAAAGAAAGCTGCCGCGGCGGGAAAGAAAGAAGAAAAGAAAAAAGAAGAGAAGAAGGAAGAGAAGAAAGGCGGCCGCAGCAGAGCGGAGATACTGAAAAGCAAGCTCGTCGATCAATATAAGGCAGACAAGGGCATAGACAAGGAAGAAGAGGGTTCGAAGAAGAAGAAAAAGACCGGCAAGCTCGAAAAAGCAGCCAAATTCGGTGAACTGCTCAGTGAAGTCGCTTCCGGCTATGACAACTCCAAGAGCATAAGCGCAAACGCAAAGAACGCCGAAGCCGCGTTCAAAAAGGTGTACGGCGGCGGTGACGAGAAGAAGGATGAAAAGAAAGACGAGAAGAAGGACGAGGCCAAGAAGGAAGAAGAAAAGAAGAAGGAAGAGGAAAAGGGCTCTACCGGTGCTCCCACCACTGACAAGGATAAGGCCGCGGATGAAGCCGTTAAGGAGATCGTCAAAAAGGACGACAAGGCCGAGGGCTCCGAGGAAAAGAAAGAAAAGCTCGTAAAAGAGACCGAAAAGAAGCAGGAAGAGGCTCCGGTCCAGACCAAGGCGGAAGCCGAAGAGAAAAAGAAAGAAACCAAGCAGGAAAAAGCCGACAGACTTGTAGGTGAGGCTGCCGCGGCTTTGCATGACAGGGCTATTGAGATAGCGAACGAAAACGGCATACCGAAAGACAGCGATGCCGCGAAGAAGGAATCCGGTGTGTTGGGCAAGACCGGGCGCGGCGGAGATACCAATGCGGCAGCAGATAAGCCTGTTGCTGAAAAAACTGCTGCCGATACGCCTGTTGCTGAAAAACCTGCTGCCGAAAAAGCGTCCGATGAAAAAACTGGTGAGGAGAATAAGGGAACCGAAGAAACGAAGGATGAGGAAAAGAAAGATTCCAACACTCCGATCCCGATAAAGGAAATGGCTACCGATCTCGCAGGCGGGTATAAAAATACCCTCGGTGCCGTATCCAGCCTTTACTCCGCGAAGCGTTCCAAGAGCCGCCGCACGAAGGTCCGTCAGAGATTCCAGGGTGCACAGCATATCACGGGTGCGCTCGGCAACGCGTCCGGACTTGCCGGAACGCTTCTCGGCTCGGGCAAGGTAGGCACGGGCGATGCAATCAGGATAGCCGGCGGAACTCTGACCGCAGCGTCCGGCGGTATGCAGGTGCTCAGCGGTGTGCTCGGCATATTCGGTGACAGGAAGGCAAAGAAACACGCAAAACAGATCTCGGATAAGACCGGCAAGCTGACCAAGAGCGACAAATACGGCAATGTTAAGGATGCTTCTGCCAATGTTGCGAAGGTAAAAGCTCTGAAAGAAAAAGCCGATCCCGAAAGATATGAAAAGGCTCTTGCCGCTGCGAAGAGGAAACGTGATGCTGCAAAGGCAAACAAGCTGGCAATGGGCATCGCAAGCAAGTTCAACAAGCAGAAGAGCAATGCTTCCACGAAAGGCATCGGCGGTATTATCGGCGGCGCAGGCAAGATGTGGGAAGGCATATCCAATGCCACAGGAATTGCCGGTGCGGGCTTCATCAAGAGCGTTCTGTCTCCCGTTATCAAGAAGGGCACAGAGATAGCGCAGAATGCCCTCGACAAGCGCGACAAAAAGAACGAGGAAAAAGAAAAGGAAAAAGATAACTCAATGCGCATGGAAACGATCAAGGAATACCTTGACGGTAAGCGCGCAAAGATAAAGGCTCAGGCACAGGCTCTCGCCAAGTCCTCAGATCTTGCGGACGACGAGAAATCGGCTATGTCAGAAGAGCTTTCCGATGCCGAGGCTGACAAGATCGCACTTGCGAGACTCGGAGTCGATGTTTCCGATATGTCCGGCGACAAACCCGCTTCCGACGCGGAAATGATGGAAGGCTTTGAAAAAGTTCTCATGAAGCGCGCAAACAATATCCTGCGTTCGTATAATAAGGATGAGATGCTTGATGCTCTTATGCTCTCCCATGACGCAACGGCAGAGGACATTGCCAAGGCGCTCAAGGGCGAATAATGGTTAATATGGCAGTAACAGAATTCAACAAAGAATACTTATCCGGCGGGCGTACAGTCCGCCGGGAACGTCCCGGTATCGCCGACGGACTCGGCGTTATCGCCTGCTGCGCGGGCTGGGGCAAGACCGCCTATCTCACGCAGCTCGCGAAGGAACGCCCTGACAGCGTATTTATAAGCCTTGCGGAATACGACAACGACCCTGAGCGAATAGCCACGCTCACCGGACAGAGCATTTCCGGTCTTACGGGTCCCGGATATGATGTCGTGAGACGCTTCGCTGATGAAATGGCAGTCCGCGGCGGGCTTGTACTTATTGACAATGCCGATGTTGTGACCGATAAAACAGCATCGGCATTTTTAACGCTGCTCTGCGAAGCAGCGGCTGCCGGGAAATTCGGACTTCTTGCCGCGGGACGTGAGATCCCCGGCTTCATGCTGAAATTCCTGATGAATGGTACCGCAAAGCTTTACGGAATAGATGATATGCGCTTTACCCATGCTGAAACAGAGGAATATCTTCGGCTCAGCGGTGTTAAGTACACAGACAAGTATGTGAACACGCTCTGCGCGTTTACGGACGGCTGGGCGGCAGGCATTTCGGAGCTGGCGGGATACAGCACCGACGATACGGATATCCCTGCCTGTGCTGAACGCACTCTGCTGGGCAGATATATCGGGTATAACATACTGTCGTCCATAGATACCGATCTGGCGGAATATCTGGAACTGACGTCATTCATAGTACCGCCGGACGCGGAGTTTTCGGCTTCCGTGTTCCGCATAGGCGACGGTGAGGCGCGGGCAGACAGACTTGTACGGAGCGGAGTGCTGACCCGTGCCGAAGACGGCAGCCTGCGGTGCCCGGAGGTCATGAGGACGATACTTGCTGGCAGGCTTTCTTCGGAAAGAAAACGCGGCATAATTGAGCGCGCCTCCGCATACTACATAAAAGAAAAGCGCTTTGCCGAGGCGATCAAGCTGTTCGACGTGAGCGGGAATGCTGCCGCCGCCGAGCGCATGATCAGGAGCTACGGCGAACATTTCCTTGCGAATTACGAGTTCGAGCTTATAGGCTACTGCGGGGATATAATCGAGAAGAACGGCGGCAGCAGGGAGCCCGAGGTGCTGGGTATTCTCGCACAGTATTATTATTACTGCGGCGATCACAGGAAAATGGAGAACGCTTACAATATGGCGGACAGTATGTTCGGCAAGGAGAACCGTTACAGCGTATACAGGCGGTTCTACAACGGCCTGCTGCGCTATGAGGGCAACAAGGAGCTTTATACCGCGAATGTCAGGAGCGCCTGCGAGTACCTTGAAGCGAACGGGCTTCCGATGCCGTTCATGCATCAGAAGGAACTGGACACACTGGCTCTTATAACCGGCGGTACAGACGACAGCGGCAAGCTGCACATCTACCGCTTCGGAACGCTGCGCCTGTCGGTGGGGGATACCGAAATACAGTGCAAGAGCCGCAGGAGCATCGAGCTTATTGCCTATATGCTGGAAAAGGGCGGCAGACCCGTTCCGCGCGAAGAGCTGCTGAATATGCTCTGGAGCGGCGATATCCCGGCTAACGCCGTGGCTATGCTCCATAACATCATTTACGGTCTGCGCAGGGAGCTTTCCGGCTATGGACTGGAAAATGTAATCATCTACAAGAACAAGTGCTATCTGCTCGATATGAAACTTATCGCCGAGGATGACAGCGATATCCTTGCGGTCTGTGAGGCTGCCGACAATTGCGATATAAAAGTCCTCGCAGCGCACGAGAACGTACTCGGCAGCTACTGGGGACGCTATCTCGGTTCCAGCGACAGCCGCGGTTCACATGAGCGCCGGGAGTATTATGACCGCTGCTTCGTGAACGCGTCGCTCATGGCGGCGGAGATGTACCGCGAAAAAGGCGACCGTGAGCGGGAGCTGACATATCTGAAGAACGCGGCGGAGATAGACCCGTACTCGGAGCAGATAGTGTGCAGCTATATGATGTGCTGCTTTGCCCTCGGAAAGCCCGACAAGGCAAAGAAGAAATACGAGGAATACTCAAAGATGATAGACGAGGAGCTCGGTATAGCGCCCAGCAAGTGGCTGAAAAACGAGTTCCTTTCGGGATTTTCAAACGATACGGAGGTGTGAGCGCAATGTATGAAGAATACAGGCCTGTATTCTCGGCTGTGACCGAATATCTTGTATCGTTTGAGAAGAACGGTTATGACAAGGCTGCCGCGGATAGGATCGCGGAGCTGCTTTCCGGACTTGCGGATTCTCCGCTTGCCGATATCATACGGGGACGCAGCGCTGCGTACAGATTTGCGGCAGTCCTCGGAACTCTGGTGAATTTCAGCCGCCGCGCCGCAGACATCGTATCCCGCATATCCGGAGCAAAAGCGGGCAGTATCACCCCCGAGGCGGTATGTGAGCTGTTTTTCGGTGTTTCGGATATTTTTCCGATAAGCTCGGAGCTTTCGGAAGAATACGGCCTCGGTACGATTTTTGACGGCACGGGACCGAAATATAATGCGGTCATGACATTGAAGCCGTTTATTGCACGTTTTATAGCAGACGGCGATATCGACGACGAAGCATTCATGCCGGAGCCCTTTTACGACACGCACTACATAGAGCTTTCGGAGAATATCCGTGCTGAGGGAGAGATAAAAGCCGCCGTCAGCACCGATGTAATAGACACGATACGCATAATATGCGTTTCCGGCGAGGATGGCTCCGGACGGAGGACTTCCGCGGAACGAGCCCTGGAGGCAGCCGGGAGGTCATTCGTTGAGCTCCGCACAGACGTTCGCTATGACAGAGCCCGCATGAATGAGCTGGCGGAAAAGCTGCTCCTTCTGGGAGCGGTACCGATAGCGGTGCAGGACGAAAATACCGATGACGCGAACTTCACGCGCTTTGTCGGTATGCTGGCGGAACGCGTCGGCACTGTTATTGCCATACCCGGGGCGGGAGTACGGGAATTCGGCTTACAGGCGGAGAC
>JAEEGL010467668.1_pt1 | contig 24718 bp, 21 predicted proteins | sample 9134231 | NCBI WGS metagenome assembly JAEEGL01 (sample SAMN16246548, study PRJNA631951) | gut metagenome | biome: gut microbiome; feature: rumen; material: fiber-attached | host: Bos | place: Iran: Karaj | collected 2018-10
GGTAGGTTATGGATTGTAACGGTTAAGGCCAACATAGTTGTTCTGGAAAGGTGTGAGCGTATGCCCTCTGGCTTATCTGTTCCAATATGAAGGTGTGGAGTAAGCTCATCAATGAGGAGCAAAAATCCTATACCAAACAGAAATCCTACTGCCGCAGGAACAACTGACCAAGTACCTTGGCACGCCTCCATCTCCATAGCAGGAATTAGAAGCGACCATACGGATGCTGCCACCATTACTCCCGAGGCAAAACCCAGTAAAGACTTTTGAAGTTTTATAGACATCTCGTCTCGCATAAAGAAAACAAAAGCAGAACCAAGCATGGTGCCCAACAGTGGTATCAGCAGACCTATAATCAATATTGTCATAATCATATTATCTTATTCTCTGGGAACAAAGGTAAGGCTTTTTATCCGCAACTCAGTTGCAAAAAACAAGAAAGTGGCTGACTCTCACAGTCAGCCACCCATTAACAAAACTAAAATTAAATACGAATGAATCACTTATAATTCGGATAATATGGAGGATATCCAGGCATCTATACGGCTATCGGTTTTGTTATCCTCGTTGATATCATCAAGTGGAAGACCGATGAACTTACCGTCGACGACTGCTTCAGAGGCATCGTACTTATAGTCAGTAGTATTTACACTTCCGATGAAGCGTGCACCGCTGTCATTAATTCCATTATACAGTTCTCCCATACCACCTACGAAAGTATCGCTGTACGACCATGCGTCGCCGCAACCAAAGAATGCTATTGTCTTACCTTTGAGGTCGGCATTCTGCAATGTCTTCAGTCCATCGTACCAGTCGTCCTGCATCTCGCCTGCTCCCCACGTAGAGGTACCAAGGATTAGGTTTTGGTTTTCTGCAATGTCTGCCGCTGTCAGATCCTGTACGTTTATAGCCTTACAGCCAAGTTTGGAGGCTATTTTCTCTGCGATGGCCTCACAAGTTCCTGTAGAGGAGCCATAGATAACAATAGTTGTTTTCATTTCAAAAAAATAATTATGTTTTAGTTCTTTCTGATACACTTTTCACTGTCCTTACGTTTGCAATAACGTTGGCATTGAGCACAGATGTCATAACCAAGCATTGCACCAAGGATGAAGTCTTCTTCTGGTGTAAGTTCGTTAAGCGGGCGAGTAACAAAGAGGCGAATGGCTTCTAGACACTCGCTTCGACCGAAATATACATTTAGGTTTTTCTGTCCAGCAGGCTGTAGCACATAGGGGATGCCCTGACTTTTCAGTCGTGACACAGCCAACTCGCCGTATTTCTTGTTACAGGTAAATAGTACCATTTGCCTTACGCCTTTATGTAATTCATAAATATGGTTCATCAGAACCTTCATTTCTTGTGGAATTGCTGTTCTTGTAGTAGTCATTTTTATTTGTTTTTCCGTTGGCAAAGGTACGGTGAAAAACAAAAGCATACAATACCCAAAACAGAGTGTTTTTCATGTCACTTCTATTGTTATTGATACGATAAAGTGATTACTCAAAAATCATTATTATCTTATTGTGAATATGTTGGAGCGTTAACTTCTCTATTAACTAACCGCGAACGTATATCCGAAACCTTGGCGGCTGACGATGTTCTGGGCATAAGGACCCAGTTTCTTGCGGAGACGGGTGATGTGAACATCAACAGTTCGTTCTGTTACAATGACATCGCTCCAGATGCTGTCTATAAGTTCCTGACGCGAAAGAACCTGGCCACGGTTGGCGAGGAGCAAGGCTATAAGGTCGAACTCGGTACGGGTGAGGTTGGCATCTACACCGTCTATGCTAACAGATTTACGTGCTTGGTTGATTTGCAGTCCCCGATAGCTGAGTGAGCCTTTTCCAAGGCGGGCTTCCACTACATTCATCACATAATCGCCCAGTTTTTCACATTCGGCAATGATGTCGTTGAAGATGGAACTTAGTGTATATGAATAGTCTTCGCCACTGGCTTCGCTGGTATTCTCTGCCTTCAACTGGTCGCGCAAGGTGTTAATATCGTGTTCAATCTCCTGCGAGGTGTCAATAGTCAGATCTTCGCGGCGCCCGCTAACGACGACCATCATTTGCGTTATGGCTTCGTTTGCCAATCGTAGCATCTCATGCAAGCGCTCGTATTGTAAGGCTGAGAAATCTTCGCGTATACTTCTGCGGTGCTTGATGGAACGGGCCATTTTGTAGCAAGCATCACCAATAGATTCCAGTTCGCCGATTTGTCGGAGCATATCGCGTATCTTGCCTTTCGTCTCGTCGGATAGATGCTCGTTGCTGACTTCCTCCAGATAGTTGGCAATCTCTAATTCCATGTTGTCGGCAATATCTTCATATCTTTCTATTCGGTTGTACTGCTGTTCAAACTCTTTCTTTTCTTTTTCGTCAAGCAAAACTCGGGTCAGGCCGAACATACGCTGCATACGCTCTGCAAAATGAACTACCTCCTTCTGTGCCTGAAGGACAGATATTTCTGGTGTAGCCATCAAACCATTGTTTATATACTGCAGACGGCTGGTGTTCTTAACTTCGGGTTTATCCTTGATAACCCACTTTACTACACGCTCAATCTGCGGAATAAAACCAATGAGCAGAGTGGTATTGACTAAATTAAAGCATGTATGGAACGTAGCAAGGACAATGTTCAAATGAGCGGCATTTGCCATATAGACATCGTGGCTTACCATTAATTTGTCCATCTCAATATCGTAACCGGCTATGGAACAGATGAAGTTGACAAAAGGATGAAACACGCACAGCATCCAGCATACGCCAAAGACATTAAAGAACATATGGGCAAAAGCAGCGCGTCGGGCCTGAGTTGAAGCCGTGAGTGCAGCCAGATTAGAGGTGACGGTGGTTCCGATGTTTTCGCCCATTACCAAAGCTATACCTTGGTAAATTGGCATGGCACCTAGGGAACAGAGTACCATGGTAATAGCCATTACAGCTGCAGAAGACTGTACGCACATGGTCAATACGCCGCTTATGAGTAGGAAGAGTAGGGTGGTTACAAAACTATTTGGGTCGAAAGAGCTGAAGAAGTTGATTACTTTTTCGTTCTCGCCAAGATTCATGTTAATGCCCGTCTGGCGTAACGTGCCCAAGCCAAGGAAAAGGAAAGCGATTCCAAAAAGAAAATATCCAGCAGTCTCGTGCTTCTTCTTATATATAAGGAACATGGCGATGATGAATACGGGCCATACAAAGTTGGTGATGTTGAACGAGGCAACCGTCATAATCCAAGCCGTAAGTGTGGTTCCGATGTTCGCACCCATGATGATACTGATAGCTTGTGCCAAGGTAAGCAGCGATGCGTTGACAAACGATACGGTCATCACCGTCGTTGCCGTTGAACTTTGCACTGCTGCAGTTACGCCAATACCCGTCAGCATTCCAGTAAACCGGTTGGTGGTCATGCGTGCCAGAACGTGTCTTAATTTTGGACCAGCCATTTTCTGTAGCGCTTCGCTCATCATCTTCATGCCAAAGATAAGCAGCGCCAACGAACCTAGAATTGTGCATGCAATAGCAATCGTCATAATAACTTGTTCTTTTATGTTTTCGTGAATAAATGTACAAAGAATACCTTATGTTTTTACAAAATTGGCGATTACAATTCGGTTACAATTTATTTTTTTTGTATATTTGCCCAGTCAAACACAACAAGTAGTAAAATTTATAATGAAACAAACGATTTCATCCATAGTTTTTCTTCTATTCTCTCTGTGTACATTTTCTTCGACCATAAACTTCCGTTTTGCAACAAAGGTAGAAGGCCAGTTACTTAAAACAGCAGATACAGCCTACTTTAACAAGTTCTCGCAGTCAGACCTTGACTGGCGCATGTGTAAAGAGAATTCTTCGTTAGATGAGTATATTGCTTATTGTTCCGAGCAGGTACAGGATTTTACTTCCGATGAACAGCAAATCATTAGTAAAGCTATCTCCACCATAGAGGACTCACTTAAGGCTTTGGGGTGTCAGCTTCCTATTCCAGATGATATAGTTTCTATTAAAACCACAATGAAAGAAGAAGGTGGTGCTGCAGCATACACCATAAAGAATCAAATCTATATAGGCAGTGAATTTATTAAATATGGTAATGGAGAAAACCCAAGGGCATCTGTATTTTTTACGTCTATTGTCGCTCACGAGCTTTTTCACTGTATCTCCCGCGATTCACCATCATTTCGCCAACAGATGTATGCTTTGATTGGTTTCACTGTGATGGACGAAGAGATAGATTTTCCGAAGTCAGTACGTAAGCGCATTATTACCAATCCCGATGTAGAGCGCTACGACAGTTATGGGACTTTCACTATTAATGGACAGCCGCGTCGCTGTGCTCTTATGTCTCTATATTCCAATACGTGGAAAGAAGCATATGCCGAGCAGAAAGATCAGGCAACATTCTTCAATAACATCGAAGCTGTACTTATTCCCCTTGACGACCCTACTACCTGCTACTCCTTAAAGCAACGCGATGTTGTTTCTGACTTTTGGACACAAGTGGGAGAGAATACAGCATATGTAATTGCTCCGGAGGAATGTTTGGCCGATAATTTTTCTTTTGCTATTATCCCATCTATGCCAAGAAATGAGTACAAGTCAGCTTGGTTGATTCAGGGTGTCATCAATACGCTCAGAAAAATATCTCATAAATAAAGGAATGAATATACTTGTACTTTCAGGAAGCCCGCGTAAGAAAGGTAATACGGATTTGCTTGTAGAGGCATTTGTGAAGGGTGCTTCACAGAAACATAGTGTTGAGATTATTTCTGTGCACGATTACAAGGTTAATCCTTGCGTTGGTTGTGATGCATGCTTCAAAAGTGAGTCGCATACTTGCGCACAGAAAGACGACATGTCTGTCATTTATGATAAGATGTCTCATGCAGACATGTTGGTGATCGCCTCGCCTGTTTATTTTTATGGATTAAGTGCCCCCTTGAAGGCAGTCATAGACCGTTTTCATAATCCCGTCCGAGATACGTATCATATTAAGAAACTTGCATTATTGCTTGTTGGAGCCGCTTCGCTTCCGGAACTCTTCGACGGCATTTTGGCGCAGTATCAGCTATGCCTGAATTTTTTCAAACTTGAGGATGCTGGACATGTCTTGATTCGTCGTGCACACAACAAGGGGGATGTTAAGAACTCAAATGCTCTCAACGAGGCTTTCGAGTTTGGGAAAAGTATATCATCCTGTTCGTAAGCGTAACGAATACAGAAACCATCTTTAGGTGTTAGGGGCTAAGATGTGTATAGCAGCCTTTGCCATAGCTTCATAGGCTGTTTCGCTGGGGTGTAGGTGGTCTCCGCTGTCAAAACCTACGGCAAAGGCCTTAGGGTTGGACGCACTACGTACTGCCGCATCAAAGTCTATACAACCATCAAAGATGGGAGATGTGCGTAACCACTCGTTGAACTGCTGTCGCATAATTTCTCGTTCCTCGTTGTATGTGCGCCAACCGTAGATAGGCAGTAAGGTTCCACTCCAGACTTTCAGCCCCATTGCTTTAGCTGGCTTGACATATATGTCTTCGATACCATGCTTCATTTCGTCAACTGCTGGGAGGTCGCTCCATGGACGGAATGGGTTAACATCAGTACCTACGGGATGAATAATATCATTGATGCCGTGTTGTATGATAACATCTGTCGCACCTGCTACATTCATCTCAATAGGGAAGCGTATTGCTCCTTTTAGTCCGTATGCCTGATAGGTAATGCAATCATATTGCCGAAGTATTCGTGTTCCGCTGACAGCACGGCGTATGATTGCGGCATCAGATCCGAATGCCAGTTGTGCCATGTAGTCAGGCCATGATTGGGCTGTGATGGAGTCTCCATAGCATACAATGGAATGTTTCTCAGAGGATGTAAAAATATCTATTGTATTGAGAAAATAGAACCAATTGGTGTTACGTGTCAGGTTTAGTGGAAGTACATCTGCTTCAGCGTAATCGCCATAGGAATAGAAGCCTTTAGAAAGTGGGCCTGTAATGAGTGTGCCGCTATTCATCTGGGTTACCTCTGCCAGATAGATACTCACATTTATTACATCGCCCAGTTTTACAATGTAACTGATAGCATCGCTCTCGGTTTCTGTGCCAGGCATAAGGAGAACGCTAGTGTCTCCTTTAAAGGTGATGGGGGTATGTCCGACAAATACTTTGGTTAGTGTGACGGGCTCAGTTCCTGTAAGATTGGAGAATCGGAAACGAAGCATGCTGCCCTCAAAACACATTCTGATGGGATAACGCAATGTGAGATTCTTAGTGTATGTTGCCTCACGTCTATCGGTAATGGAAGTGGCATTGCCCCAGCAGGCCACCCATTTGTTTTTGTCTGTTTTATTCATATTTGGTCGCAAAGTTAATCTTTTTCGCTGAGATATTATAACAATAGGACAAATAATTCTAATTTATTTTCTTTAACCTTTTGCAGGCATAATCTATGCTACAAATGGTTTAAAAGGCTGTGCGACGAATAAAAATATTAGAAATAATTGTCAGAATTCAATTTGTTTTTATATTTTTGCAAAAACTAACCATGTAAAAACGGGAGTCTAATATCATGTCCCGAATAACTGCTAATAATTAATGTGTAAGATTCGCATTCTGATTGTTCTTGTTTCTCTCCTATCAGGTTATATTGCCATTTATGCCCAGTCCATAGACAAGGAGCACCTTGGTGTTACAGCTCGAGGCCGCTATAGCTATGTCCTGAATGGTCACAATATATATGGCAATTTGATAGACAGTCGTAACTTCTGCACTTTTGATGCTACCGTAGGGCTGACCACGCTTCCAAAGGATGGCGGATGGTTTGAGAGGGCGTTTAATTATCCCACGTTCGGATTGGGACTGTCTTATGCTCGTCTGAGTACGCTGGATTTCAAGAATGTCTCTAGTTTGGGTGATATAGTAAATCTATATGGTTGGTCTGAGTTTAATTTAGTACGCACAAAGTGTTTCCGGTTTGGCCCGCTGTTTGAGGTGGGTCTTGCATTCTCAGGACAGATATACGATTATCACACGAATCCTAAGAATACTTTTATCGGTTCAAAGGTTTTTGCCGTGTTTGGTATGGGCATGCATGCCGAATGGCTCTTTTCTAGCCAATGGGCTTTGCAAGCAGGTGTCTATCTAACTCATCATTCCAATGGTATGACCCGATCGCCCAACTTTGGTATCAATGAGTTGGCCGTTGGTTTGGGAGCTCGTTACTATTTGGAACCAACCACCAATGCGCCAAAACCAATTGAAGTGTCTGATAAGCCTGATTACAAGAAAGGATTAAACTGGAATGTTTATGCTGCTGCTGGAGTGCATAGTTGTCCTACTGAGTTGGATGGTATTTGGGCCTCAGATGAACCCTCGCGTCTGCCACCGGCCCGTTTCTGCGGATTAATAGCAGCGGAAACTATATGGAGATATCATCCGATCTTTGGAACAGGTTTAGGATTGGAAGTTGACTATAATGCTAATAATTATCGACAAACTGATTTGTTGCTAACTGGTCAGGAAGCTCCTGAGGGTTATTCACCAGTTAGAGTAGGTGCCTACATAAAACAGGAGTTCTGGTATCGTAGGGTTTCTATCCACATTACTGGAGGTATATATTTTTTCAAGCGTTGTGGCTTGACAGAAGATGTTAGCACCACCTTTGAGAAGATAGGCATTCGTTATCACTTCCGCGATAAGGGCGGTTTGTTTGCAGGCCTTGATTTGCGTGCCCATCAGTTTGATCGTTCCTATTCTTTGGACTGGTCGTTGGGATATGGCTTTTGACTAAGGTTTGTAATCTATGGCCCTTATATAATCCTTTAGGTGAAAGAATGCTTTGCCTGCACGATTCTGGGAGTCGGAAACCAACAATATAATCTGTGAACCGTCGGCTTGCTTTGGTCCTAGGCACATACCTTCGTAGTTGGCAAGGTTTTTCTTTCCAAATATACGAAAGCCTGTGCTAAAGGTACATACCAATTTCTTGGATATGAATGCAGAAGAATCAAGCTCGGAGAGGGGTTTAGATTCATCTGTTAATGGCTGATGCTGTTCTAGATTCACGCTATAAATGCGAATGTAGCACTTGGCTCGGTTGTAGGCTTTGGGAATATTCAGTTCGCGTTCCATTACCAATAAGGTTGTATCGTTCACTATAAGAATTTCTGATACACCAAAGGCATAATGCTTTCCTGTGTGCTTCACTTGTGGCGTATCTGTTTTATAGGCATACTGACGTAGAGGCTTCAGGTTGGCATCAAAGGATTGTATTCGGAGCAGGGAAGGTTGAGGGTTTTCTGGCGAGGAAGGAGCAGAAACATCTGATCTCAGCCCCTGTTCTGTCGTAATCCAAAAGATGCCTTTTTCCCTATTGTAAGTTAACGATTCAAATCCATAGTTAGGAAAAATGTTTTCTTTACTGAAGCATGCTGGTATGGAAAGAGCCTTGCCTGATAGTATACCTGCTTCAGAGAGTTCTGAAATCTGTTGGTTATTCTCGTTGCTAACAAAAAAACCATGCCCGGTAGCATATACAACAGCCTCATTATCTTGTGCCTTTCCGATTGTCCTGTTGTCAAAGTGCCATCCATGCAACAGAATCTTGTCTATATCTCCAGAGGAAAGAAAGGACATTTCTGTTTCCATCCATCCGTCTGCCTGCTGCTTATCGCTCACTATCGCGTACATATTATTATATATATGCGTTATTCCGCTATAGTTTCCTGCAGGAATGCCCCATTTCTTCATATTGTGCTGCTTGTGGATTGTTATTTCTTGCGCACATAGTGTTGCTGAAATCAACAGAAAAAAGAGTTTAATGTATATTCTCATTGGCAAATATGCTTTGTCCTTGTTTAGAACATCCCAAAGTTAATAAGTCCTACATTGTTAGCCAAAAATCTTTTCAAAATCTTACTTTCTTTTTATTTATTTAACTTCTTTGTTATGTTTACTTTGCTTTATTCGCGATTTTTTCGAATATTTATGGCAAAATGATTGCATATTGAAATAATTTGTTTAAATTTGCAAATGAAATAATGCTAAAAGATTATGGCACAAGTATCAATGACCGTGAGGATGGACTCCGAACTTAAGCAGAGGTTTGAATCCTTCTGCAAGGAAACTGGGATGAGTGTAAATACTGCTTTTAACGTATTTGCTAACGCAGTTGTTCGTACACATAGTATTCCATTTAAAATTGGAGCAGACGCACCAGAATTTGTGGATGATACACTTAAGGCTTTTCGCGAATTCCGTGCAAGTGTAACCTCAGGTAGTGCCCCGGAACTAACCTTAGATGAAATCAACAAGGAAATTAAATTGGCTCGAGAAGAACGAGCCGTAAAGAAAAAGTAATATATTATATGATTCATGCAGTTATCGACACTAATGTCATTGTTTCCGCACACATCACAAAAAAATTAAATGCTGCAACATCAAAAGTATGGGAGTCTGTCTTACAGGGTAATCTGATTCCAATCTACAACGAAGAAATTCTTGAAGAATACAAGGATGTTCTGCACCGTAAGAAATTTAACATTCCAGATTCTTTGGTCCAAAAGACTATAGATAGAATCATTGCGAATGGTTTGCTTGAAGAGCACATACTATGTGATGAGGTCTTTCCTGATCCAATGGATATAACATTTTATGAGGTTGCCTTGTCTGAAGATGATGCTTATCTTGTAACGCAAAACACGAAGCATTTTCCTAAGGCTCCAATAGTTATTACTCCCGAGATGTTGGAGATTCTGTTACAGGAAGAAGATTGTTAATTAAACATACAAAAAACAGGTAGTTAGATTAATTGTAAAACTATACTCTATTATGAAGAAAAAATTGATAACTCTTGCAGCATTTTTATGCTGCACTATTATTGCGTGGGCTCTAGACATTCAGTCTAACAGAAACCAGACATTCGATATTGTGTTAGGTAATGTACAGTATGCGCACCACAACGAGAAACTATCTGCGGGTGATGCTATCGGCAAGATGTTGACAGGCATGGCTACAGGTCAGGTTTCTGTTCAGGCCACCAAATATGAAGGTGATGTAAAAACTGCCATTGTAAAAGGTCTTTCCGGGGCATACCGTTTCCGATATAATGATGCTCTTCTGACGGATAAAAGTGTAAAAGAAGGCGATCTTGTTGTTGATGCCGTTATTACTAATATCCAGTCAAAATCAAGCAGTCGTACATGGAAGGATAGCAAGAAAAGAACACAGGTAACTACCACATACACGGGCATAGCAGAGACAATGCTCACGATTAAGGATGCAAAGACAGGTGATGTCATTGCCAACCCAACCATGAGCGGAAAAGGCACTGCGGGTTCTTCTTATTCCACCTCAGACCAAGCTATTAGAGATGCCATCAACAGAATGGCTGACCGTATTACCGATTGGCTCAATAAATATCGTCCTATTCAAGCCAATATAATTGAAGGGGCCACTGCCAAGAAAGATAAACAGAAGGAAGTGTATATTGACTTGGGGGAGAATGAGGGTGCCTTTGCCGGCCTACACATGAGTGTTTTTCTTGTTAAGTCTGTCGCAGGCCGTGAGGCCAAAACACAAATTGGTAAACTCAAGATTGAAGCCGTAGAAGGTGAGGATGTCAGCCGTTGTAAGGTTCAGAGTGGTGGTAAGGATATAAAAGCCGCTTTAGAAGCTGGTCAGCGGTTGTGCGTTGTTTCACTTTAATCAAATAGTCTAATGACCAAAGAAGATAAATACGTCGATCTTTTGAGTGGCATTAAGGTACTCATAGAAGGGGAGACGGATATGATTGCTGTTATGAGCAATGTAGCAGCAGAGATTCACCAGACCATGGGTTTCTGGTGGACAGGTTTCTACCGTGTGATTGGTGATGAGCTGGTGCTTGGACCCTTCCAAGGTCCCATTGCCTGTATGCACATCGCATACGGAAGAGGCGTCTGCGGCACAGCATGGAAAAAGTCAGAAACTATCATCGTACCAGATGTTGAGCAGTTCCCCGGACATATAGCCTGTAGCAGTCAGTCGAGGTCAGAGATTGTTGTTCCCGTCTTCTCTCGTGATGATAATAAGAGAGTTGTTGCTGTGCTGGATATTGACAGCGAACACCTTTCTACTTTCGATGAAACAGACCGTATATACCTGGAGGAAATTTGCGGTCTGATATAAACTTATATCGTCACGGTTTGTTTCTTAAACGCTTTGTCTTCTGAACTTGTACCCACAAGTATCTCGTATTTGCCAGGCTTTACTTGCATGGTGTTGGTCTCAGGATCCCAGAACTCAAAGCTTTTTTTAGTCAACTTTAATTCTACAGTCTCGGTCTTTCCTGCCTTTACGCTAACACGCTGGAAAGCTCTGAGGCTTTTTAGTGGACCGTCAGGGTCTTGTAGGTTGCGGATATAAAGTTGTATGGTTTCTGTGCCGTCGTGTTTGCCAGTGTTGGTTACGGGCACAGAAACGGTTATTCCTGCATCTCCGGATAATTCGGAATTTCTAGGAATATTTACTTCGCCTAAGTCGAAGCTTGTGTAGCTTAGTCCATAACCAAAGGGGAAGAGGGCATCATCGAAGTAACGGTAAGTGCGTCCCTTCATAGAATAGTCCTCATAGTCGGGCAATTGGCTGCTGTTTTTATAGAATGTTACAGGAAGCTTACCGCATGGGTTCACGTCTCCAAAGAGAATGTCTGCAACAGCCGTTCCTCCTTCCTGTCCGGGATACCAAGCCTGGACTATAGCTTCGCATGTTTCTGTCTCGGGTTGCAGGGCAATACATGAGCCGGAACAGTTAACTAAGATAACCTGTTTGCCAGCCTCTTTCAGTGCTTTTAAGAAGTTTCGCTGAACGGTAGGAAGTTCGATGTTGGTTCGGTCTCCGCCTTTGAAACCATCTATATTTACTGGCATTTCTTCCCCCTCCAAAGCAGGGGAGATACCACCAACGAATACCACTTTATCTATACCTTTTAACTTACTGATAATCTTCTGATAGTCAATGGGAAACTCCTTAGCTATATTAATTCTTAGATTAGCATTGTATGTTTGTATGTGTGAGAACCTGACATCTATATCATAGCTCTTGTCAGCTTCTGCTTGAATAGCTATACGGTTAGGTGTCGTTCGCCATGTGTGATGGCGGAATTTTTGCTCACCGTTAATGTAGAGTTCAAAGTGCCCGCATCCCTCTACGTTTACTACATATTCGCCATTTTCCTGAGGTGTGAAGATTGTCTCGTATTTAGCAGAGAAGTCTTCCAACTGAACACCTGGTGCAAAGTTGTGCATACCGGCGGTTGTGACTGCCAGTGGGGTGGTGTAACGTTGTGTAGTGACTGGTTGTCCTTCCATCTTGCGATTGTTCCAAAAAGTTCCTTTCAAGCCTTTTCTGCCTTCAAAACTGCATTGTGTTGCCATCAGACAATCCATAACCTTATCGTATGTCAAATCGCAACCAGGGAAATAGTTTAGAGTAGAGTGTTTAGAGTTTAGAGTCTTTTTTCTCGCCTTCAACTTCTCACAGATACCTTCAAGGATTGTAATCGTATGGTTTGGCATTCCATTATAGTTACCCCACATCATGGGAGAATTATCAGCATTTGGACCAATCACAGCAATTTTCTCCTTTCCTTTTTGCAAAGGCAAGATATTGTTTTTATTCTGTAGTAGAACAATGGTCTGGCGTGCCATATCAAGTGACAGTTTTGCTGAGGCTTTTGTGGACATAGCCGAGTAGGGTATCTTGGACCATTCCACAAGCGATGGATCATCCATCTCTCCTAAGTCAAATCGCCCTTCTAGGAGGCGAACTACATGTTTATCCACTTCCGCCTCTGTTATGAAATTGCGTTTGATAGCCTCTGGGATACTTCTGTAGGCATAGCCGTAACCACATTCCACATCGGTGCCGGCGATAATAGCTTTTGCAGAAGCATGAGTATCATCGGAAGAGGACTTGTGCGTCTCATAGAAATCAGACACTGCGCCGCAGTCGCTAACCACCAGATATTTGAATCCCCACTCATCGCGTAGGATTGTTTGCAGCAGGCGTTGACTTCCACAGCAGGGATCGTCGTCTAAACGTTGATATGCACACATCACCTCACGTACCTTAGCCTCTTGCACTAAGGTCTTGAAAGCAGGCATGTAGGTTTCCCACATATCTCGCGGTGATACATTATTCAGGTTTGCCGAATGACGTGTGTATTCAGGTCCGCTGTGTACAGCATAGTGTTTGGCACAGGCCCATAACTTACGGTATTTGGATGACTCCGGTCCTTGTAAGCCCCTCACAACCTGCGTTCCCATAACACTGGTTAGGTAAGGATCCTCCCCGTATGTCTCCTGCCCGCGTCCCCAACGCGGATCGCGGAAGATATTCACGTTAGGTGTCCATACCGAGAGACTATGGAACTTTTCGTCTTCACCTTTGAGGTCGTGCATACGGTGATTATACTGAGCACGGAACTCGGTTGAAGCTACATCGAAACACTTATATACCATATCTGGATTGAACGATGCGGCCATAGCAACAGGTTCAGGAAATACTGTCACATTATCCATATTAGCTGCTCCATGCAAGGCCTCGCTCCACCAGAAGAACTTCTTTATGCCCAGACGTGGAATGGCAGGACTCTCGTCCAGCATCAATTGGGCTTTCTCCTCTAATGTCAGTCGAGAGCATAAATCCATTGCTCGCTCATGTGCGGATAGGTTTGTATTCTGATATGGCAATGTCTGAGCTTGTATTTGATAGCTTGCTAGGCAAAATGCCATTGCAGAGAGAATAATTTGTTTCACGTTTATGGTTAGTTTAGGTTTTTTGTTTCTTTTATGATGCTCTCTTTGGGTTCTTGGGGAACCACCCTTTGCGAACACGTTCCCGCTGTTGAAACAATTCAAGAATGCTCCATAGGCTTGAGCAGCCGGTTACACCTAATATTGCAGCTATAAGGGTTGTGGACACGAAGAGTGATGCTATAAGTAGGGTACAGCCGATTGCGGCAAAGACGGGCCAGCAACGTACTCCCCAGTAATATTCAGTTTTAATAACGATAGGATGGAACGCTCCTATAATAAGAAAGGTAGCGACGGCTATGATGATTCCTTGAAAATACATTACTCTTTTATTCCGGGTGTTACGTGATAACGCATATTTTCATTCTCGAGCATAGTTTTTTCTGCAGCATAAATGGGGTTTTGTGCAGGATCTCCAGCAATGAGACGTACAATCTGCAATCCCTTCTTGTAATATTCCTGCATCAGTTGAAGAATATCTTCCTGTTTCATACTTTCTGTTGAACGTACCGTACAGCCTTTTTTGGCGTAATGAGTGAGTCGCTCAGAGACAGTATCTGAAGTGTAGAGGATAATATCTGCCTGTTGCAGGAATTGCATGCCACGTACAGATACGAGGTCGGGGTCACCTGGACCGGCTCCGACAAACTCTACGTGGCCACCCAACTGTGCCTCACGTGTGATAGAGATACTAACGGAGCATACATCATCGATGTCTTGCTTCTCCATAAGCAAAGGCCCGTATGTTGTTGCACATGTTTCGCAGGCATTGGCAGCATCGCCTTCTGTCTCATGAACAGAAAGTTTAGCCCAAGGGAATGCCATAAGAAGTGATTGTACTAGCATCTCCTCAGCATACTTCGCCGTAGTGTCAATCGTGGCAACGCTCTTCTCCGAAAGATTATTCTGATGTAGGAGGTCGCGAATTTTACGTGGAAGTTCTCCGGCGGGGCATTCACGCACACATTCTATACCCAAGTGCAATACAGGTGGACGGTATAGGACTGATTTGCTGAACTTCTGAACTGTTGGATTCCAGAACGGACTGACAGCTAAGAGTAAGCTTTCTTCCTCTACTTCTGCTTCGGCATCATATAATGCAACGTGTGCGGGTTTGCTACGCTTCAGGTAATCAACGCCTCTGCCACCACGTACATCCAGTTTCATAACTGTTGGTCTTCCACTCACAAAGTGGAAGATAATATGGTTCATACGGCCGTCTCTATGTTCTTCTTGCCATCCGAAGTGAGGTGCTAAAGTGTCCAAACCCCAGAATCCCTCATTGTCGCTCTCTGTAGTAATAACAGGAACACTGCCTAAGATACGGGCAACACGTCGGGTGAGTTTGTTTGCTCCTCCAATCCGTCCACTAAGGACACTTATTACATAATTTCCCGCGCTATCAACACAGATTACGTCAGGATCGGTCTTCTTACTTTTCATAAAGGGTGCTATGGTGCGTAAACAAATCCCCATAGGACCAATGAAAATAAGTGCTTCATTGCGGGAGAAAGTGTTTGAGGCAAAGGCCTTTGCAGGAAGCAGATGTGCTTCAGGAATTTCGGCGAGCAAACGCTGCGCGATAGCTCTTCCGGCATCTGTAACATAAATTATCTGTACCATTATATTTGTGTATGTTGTTTACAAGTATTATTTATGAACTTTCATGATTCTACTCTCTTCTTTATATCTTAATGTGATGATATATGTTCCATGCTGTATGTTAAGTGGTATATTACAGCTACCCGATATGCGGTGGTTAGCTACCGCTCGACCGGCTACATCGTATATGTTGAGTCTGCTGACTCCTGGTGTCGTAATCTGTAGCATGCCGTTGCTTTGCAGCAATCCCATTTCTTCTGTAGCGATAACGTTATTTATCTTTGTTTCCTTTTCCAATGTAATGTCCTCCAGTACAAATACACCAGGTGTTGTCTTGTTTGAATAGATGTAGGAGCCTGAAGTCTTCTTGTCAAAGCCAACATGGTAGGTGTTCTGCCAACCTGCACGAAGGTGAACCTTCCCATTGTCGAGTTGCTCCAGTTGCATGTAACCGTTGGCATCTGTTGGTACTTTGGTAGAGCTTATGATGCGCCAGGATGTAGTACCGTCCACACACATATAATGTGTACCCGCCTTTAATTTATACAATGCGCAGAAACCTGTGGCTGGGGTAAAGGTGAACTGATAGTTGTTATCATTCTCATCAAAGTTTCCCAAGCAGAATTGTCCCTCGTTTGTATCCGTCTGGTAATGTAAGCAGAGGTTGCTACTAACCTCTCTGATACGATATTTGTGTGATGAAACGATAGGAGTAAGATTCGATGTTCTATCTTCAACCATGCTTTCTGCACCAATATATAGTTCAGCTGCAGAGGCATATTTATTGTTTCCGACAACAGATTTTGCTACAAAGCGTAGGAAGCGTGCTTCCACATTTCTATTTATAGAAACCGTCTGCACATCACTTACATCATTAAAATTACCAGATGCAGCAGGTTCTCCCCATATCTTAGGATTGTTGCTGAAATATACCTCGTAGTCGATAACCCTGCCGTTTGAGCCATCCATACGTCCCTTGTAGCTGAATGAGTTCACGCGATACGTATGTCCCATGTCTATGACAAGTTCATGTGGACAGTCGGGTGTATTGGGGTTGTACATGGTGTGCCAGATGGTTGTTTCATCGTCATCAATAGCATTTGTAGCAATCTCCTTTCCGCCTTGCTGGCTATCATACGAGACAATGCTCCAGTCACGTTTGTCAACATGCAATCCAAATTGTTGGGTCGTTTCTACGCCGTCAGCTAGTCCTTCGCAAGTGGCATATGTTGTAAGCGTTCCACCCATGCGCATATCTATAGGTTCATTATTCTGCTCTGTAAGTGTCCCTTCTTCCTCGGTACCGTCCTTACTTATCTTTTTATAATGTATAGTTGCACCTTGCGTGGTTGTGCTCAGATGAGCATATCCATAGCGATCAGTTTTTATTACCACAGGCTCACATACGGGAGCCGTTATACATGCAAGAGAGGTAAGAGCCTGATCTGTAATAATGCTTTCAAGGGGTTGGATGATAAAGCTGAATGGCGTCTGTGCATTCTTACGCTCATATCTTTCTAATACATCAGGACCACATGAAGCATTGCCAAGTGCTCTGTTCCATGCATCTAGGCAAACAACGGTATTTTTGGCAACCGTCATCTCATGAGGATGTTTTACTCGATTACTGCGACTGGTGTATATCTCTTCGGCTCGCCAGTTCCCGACTGTTGTTGCCATCTGTTGCAGGTTAGAGAACAGAAGTCCTTCTCCTGTTGTACGCTGAATGGCTATCCAACGAACATTCTCTTTGTTTCCTGTTTCCTGAGGACGGATGAAGTTGGTCCATTGCTCGGCAACTGTGCTATGATAGATACCGGGTAGAGATGCATCCTTACGGTCTGCGTAGCTATCCAAGGGACCGCGTCCAAACCATGTAAGCTGTGTGCATGTATTTGGCATCTCAAATCTGAATCCTAATTTAGGCAGTATTTGCCCATCTGTATTAGATGTTATGCTGTTACTGACAGCAATTGTACCGTCAGGATATACGCGGAAACGTTGCTGTACGCTAAAGGTGATGGCACTTGTACTGGTCTTGTACTTGTTGGTGACCTGTATATCGACCCATTTGTGATTCTCGTCTTCAGTGACATTGAAGTTGCCTTTTGTCAAAGTGAGAGCACGAACGCCTAATGCCTCCCAATTACCTTCCTGTGCATGGTCATTCTCCGTGGGAGCACGGAAAGTATTAAGTTTTAGAGGGGTATTGATAAGCGTGTTGCCTTTATATACATACTTTGATAGAGTTCCATGTGAGAATGTTGCGGTAAAATTCTCACCTGTCACTGTGCAACTGGTACTTGTCTTGGTATATTTTAGTGAATCTGTTCCTTGATATTGGTAGATTTGTTGTGCAGTAGCTTTGCGGAGTTCTGCTCCGGAGACAGCCACTTCATATCCGGCTTCGGCCCATGGAGTTGCTTCGCGCTGCGTAGTGCTGAAACGGATGTAGTATTCATGCTCGGGTTGCATATCAACATCATCCATAGGTACAGTTACCAAGATGCTGTCATAGGGAGCAATATCTATATCTGGCAGCATGCCACTCTTTATCTCTATTCCGTCTTGCTGAATACTATACCGTACATTTACATTCTTGAGGTCTTTTTGCTGTAACTTATTCTTTAGCCAGAAGGTGCCGGCAAGACTGTCTTTCATGATTACATCGAGGGGCTGGTAAACAGTCTTCATGTTGTAACTCTTAGCCGTTGGTGTGCAGTCGGGCAAAACCACACCGTTGCAACAGAATGCTCCGTCATTAGGAATGTCACCAAAGTCACCACCGTATGCCCAGTAATTCTGGTTCGTTTTTCCGGAAACAGGCATGCGCAGTCCCTGGTCTTTCCAGTCCCATACAAACTCACCTGTCATGGCAGGGTATGGTTCATATATTTCGTGGAACACCTCTTTCTGGTTGCCCATGGCATTACCCATTGAATGAGTATTCTCGCATTGTATATGAGGCTTCTGTTTCTTTCCGCTCTTGTAGTCTTTCTGTCGTCCTACACCTGTGCTGAGCATGCTTTCGTAGGAGCCGTACATTGTACTTGTGACATCGCTCCAAGTGCTGTTACCCTCGTAATGTGTGATTCTGCTTGTGTCCAGTTTCTTGATAGCTTCCATCACATACTGGAAGTTGTTGCCTCCGCCACTCTCGTTACCGGCGCTCCAACCAAAGATACAGGCATGGTTGCGAAGTGTTCGTACGTGACGCTCATTACGCACTACCATAGGGGCGCGGAAAAGCTCTACGCTACTCAGCCCCATGTTGCCATGGCATTCTACGTCTGCTTCGGCCAACACATATAGACCGTATTTGTCACACAACTCGTAAAAGTACGCGTTATTGGGATAATGACTGGTACGTACGGCATTTACGTTTAGACGTTTCATCATCATTACATCCTGCAGCATCTCCTCCTTGCTTACCGTTCTGCCAGTCTCCTGGCTGAAATCATGGCGATCTACTCCATGGAAGATCACTCTCTTGCCATTGATGAGCAGGGCGCCATCATTGCGGATGCTAACGGTTCTGAAACCAATCTTGCAGCTTCGTAAGTCAATAACCTGATCACCACGCATTAGCTTTAAGGTCAGGTCGTACAGCTTAGGTGTTTCTGCGCTCCATGCTTCAATGCCTTCTATTGCGATGGTTTGTGAGCCGCTGGCAGCTGTTATATCCTTTGATGTCTGTTTCAGTTCGCTGCCGCCATCACTAATGGTGGTTTGGATGCTCAGGCCGGAAAAATCTTCTGCAGTAATGTTGTATTGTAGTTTTGCTGTTGCGGCTGTATTACTGGACTTCAGCAAGGTGGTGGTAAAGAAGAAATCCTTAATGTAATCATTAGGGGTAGAGTAAAGATAGACATCACGGGTGATACCTGTCAGGCGCCAATAGTCCTGACACTCCAGGAAAGAGCCGCTGGAGAATCGGAAGCATTGTACGGCAACGATATTTTCGCCTTCCTGTACTTTATCTGTGATATCCCATTCACTTGGCAGGTAGGAATCTTCAGCATATCCTGCAAACTGACCATTTACCCATACGTAGTATGCATGGCCGGCTCCGCAGAAACGGATAAAAGTCTTGCGGTCTTTCCAGCCACAGGGCATGGTAAAGGTTCTTCGGTAACAGCCTACAGGATTCTTCATGTTACCGCTGTACGTCCAGTTGCCCCATCGGTCGGCCATTACGCTGTAGGTATCAGTATAGGCAAATGGGTATGACGTGTTGACATACAGAGGTTTATCCCAACTTTTGTTATTTCTTACTGCATATACCTGCCATGGGTAGGGGACTGTGATATTGTCCCAGGCTGCATCATTGAAATCCTTTGAATAAAAACCCGCGGGAACACCTGTAGGTAATCCACTCCAATGGAACTTCCATGTTCCGTTTAGATCAAGATAATAGGGAGACTGGCTAAGGTCAAGGGTCTTTGCTGCTTCTGCAGTTTCATAAGGGATACTTAAGTCATGACTTGTTTCACGATTCAACTGGAAAATGGAGACATCATCCCATTCATTCATTGTCTGTGCTTTCAGAATGGTTTGGAAACACAGGAGGCTAATAAGAATTGTTAAGGTATAACGCTCTTTTGGCGTATTATTTCTTTGCATTTTAGGTTTGTATTGGTCTTTTCAATTTGCAAAGATAATAAAATATTCTTATTTGTGCCAAAAATGATTGTCAATTTGCGTTATTTTCAGCAAATCTGTGCAAATAGTGTTGCCAAATTTTCTTTATAGGCAACAATAAGTATGATTATAGGACTTTTATGTTCAGTTTCTGGCGGAACATTTCCCTTATCTCATTTAAGCGCTCTGGCTGCAGTGGCGGAATACCTTCAAGTGGGTAGGGGATACCCATATTCTTGTATTTGGCAGCCCCCATAATATGATAGCCCAACAGTTCTACGCGCTCTATGCAACTATATTGTGAGATATAGTCGATGACGAACTTTAAGCGTTCATCGTTATCTGTTATGGTTGGAACTATCACATGGCGTATCCACGTTGGTTTCCCTATTTCCTGCAGATACTCCATCCATCGGTGATTATTCTCACGTGTTACACCAGTGTAGGATTTGTGAAAATTGTCGTCAAGTGTTTTGATATCCAGCATAACCAAATCTGTAAACTCCATTACAGCTTTGGTATTCTCGTTGAAGATGGCACCAGAGGTATCAAGGCATGTATGTATTCCCTCATTCTTGCATAGTCTGAAGAATTCTTTCAAAAACTCGGCTTGCATGAGAGGTTCTCCGCCTGTAGCTGTTACACCGCCAGTACGGATAAAGTTTTTGTATCGTAGCACTTCGGCCAATAAATCTTCGGGTGTGAACTCTCCAGACCCCTTGCCGTTGTTCTTCACGTCTTCAAGGTTTGGCGACCATGTGTCTGGATTGTGGCAGAACTGGCATCTGAGAGGACATCCCTGAAAGAATACCACGAAACGAATACCCGGTCCGTCCACCGTACCAAAGGATTCTAGTTGATTTATTCGGCCTGTTATCATATCTTATTCTAAAGAGAAAGTCCTCCCTCCTGTGACAGAGGGAGGACTTTATTGAATAGTTATGTTTTGCTATTACATGCAGTGGTTGATGGTACGACTCAGTACATCCAACTGCTGCTCGCGTGTCAACTTAACAAAGTTAACGGCATAGCCGCTTACACGGATAGTCAGCTGAGGATACTTCTCGGGATGCTCCATAGCATCTACCAGAAGCTCGCGGTCGAACACGTTTACGTTCAGGTGCTGACCACCGTCTGGTGTAAAGTAACCATCCATCAGGTTCACCAAGTTCTCTGTCTGCATCTCGCGATCCTTGCCCAGTGCGCTGGGGCTGATAGCGAAGGTGTATGAGATACCATCCTTGCTGTGGTGGAATGGCAACTTAGACACAGATGCCAAGGCAGCTACGGCACCCTTCATATCACGTGAGTTCATTGGGTTTGCACCGGGAGCAAATGGAACGCTCTTCTGACGGCCATCAGGTGTTGCACCAGTGTTACGTCCGTAAACCACGTTAGAAGTGATGGTGAGCAATGACTGTGTTGGGATTGCATCGCGGTATGTACGGTGCTGACGCAGGTACTCCATGAATTTCTCTGTCAGCATGACTGCAATCTGGTCAGTCTCGTCGTAGTTGTTACCGAAGGGAACATACTCACCCTCTTCAATCTTATAGTCAACGGCCAAGCCTGTCTCGTCGCGGATGATGCGAATCTTACAATGCTTCATTGCAGCGATAGAGTCGGTTACGATAGAAAGACCGGCGATACCTGTAGCACGGGTACGCTGAACGTCACCATCGTGAAGCGCCATCTCAAATGCCTCGTAGTCATACTTATCGTGCATATAGTGAATAATCTTCAGTGCATTTACGTATGTTCTTGCCAACCAGCTCATCATCTGGTCAAAGCGGGGCCAGAACTCCTCGAATGTAAGGTAATCACCCTTGATGGGGCTGAAGCGAGGACCTACCTGCTGGCCAGACATCTCATCACGACCACCATTGATAGCGTAGAGCATACACTTAGCCAGGTTAGCGCGAGCGCCAAAGAACTGCATCTGCTTACCAATCTTCATGGGGCTTACGCAGCAGGCAATTCCGTAGTCGTCACCCAACTCAGCACGCATCAGGTCATCATTTTCGTACTGGATAGCGCTGGTGTCCATAGAAACCTTAGCACAGAATTTCTTCCAAGCCTCAGGCAGACGGCTGCTCCAAAGTACGGTCAAGTTTGGTTCGGGTGAGGGACCCATATTATATAATGTATGCAGCAGACGGAAGTCAGTCTTAGTTACCATGTTACGTCCGTCGATACCCATACCACCTACACTGGTTGTTGCCCAAATGGGGTCACCACTGAAGAGGTCGTTATACTCAGGTGTACGCAGGAAACGTACAATACGCAGTTTCATTACCAACTGGTCAATCATTTCCTGGGCCTCTCTCTCGGTAATTACACCGTTCTTCAGGTCACGCTGAATGTAGATATCGAGGAAAGCGCTTACACGGCCGAAACTCATGGCAGCACCATCCTGATCCTTTACAGCACCCAGATAACCGAAGTATGTCCATTGGATAGCCTCGCGAGCGTTGGTAGCAGGCTTTGTTACGTCAAAGCCGTAGTTGGCACACATACGCTCAAACTCCTTCAGAGCGTTGATCTGGTCGGTAATCTCCTCACGGCAACGTACGATCTCCTCTGTGAACTCATTGATGTCAATACGCTTGTGGAAGCGCTTCTTCTCCTCTATCAGGTTAGTTGTACCATAGAGGGCGATACGACGGTAGTCACCGATGATACGACCACGACCGTAAGCATCGGGCAGACCTGTGATGATGTGAGCGTGACGAGCAGCCTTGATATCATCGTTGTATGCAGAGAAAACACCTTCGTTGTGTGTCTTACGATACTTGGTGAAGATCTTCTTTGTCAGAGGATCCAACTCGTAACCGTAAGCTTTCAGTGCGTTTTCCACCATACGGATACCACCGCGTGGGAAAATACCACGCTTCAGAGGTGCATCGGTCTGAAGGCCGACAATTACCTCGTTGTCCTTGTCAATATAACCAGCTCCGTAAGCATCGATGCTCTGAGGGATGGCGGTTTCTGCATCATAAACGCCTTTCTCGCGTTCTACCTCAAACATTTCTGTCAGTTTATCCCAGAGTTTCTTTGTCTTCTCGCTGGGACCCTCAAGGAACGACTCGTCGCCATCGTATGGCTCATAGTTGTGCTGAATAAAGTCACGAACGTCAATCTCGTGCTTCCAAGTTGTTCCAAGGAAGTCTGTTTGCAAATTTTCTAATTTCATAACTGGAAATTAATTGTTCTTTTATATATCCTAAAAACTATCCTTTTTAAAACGGGCACAAAGGTACTGCTTTTTTCGGGAATAGGCAAACAAATTAGGGATAATTATAAAAGAAAATCTTTCAACGTTTCTTTGTACCACTCAGAGACTGTTTTGTCGGTATTTCTCATGCAGAAAGTTTGCTCTTTAGTGGTACACTCTGCTATACCTTTTTGATATATAAGGATGTGGCGTTTGGTGCCTTTCTCTGGTACCGATTTGATGTTGATGCTTTCTCTCAGCCAGAAGCCTGCAAGGAAACACGCAGCGTTAAAATCACTCAACACCTCTGGTGGGATACATACTGTAAAAGTGCCTCTTTCATCCAAAAGACTGGCTACCCCTTCTGCCAAGACAGAGAAGGGTAGGCTACTACTATGCCGTGCCCTGGTACGGCCCAGGGTAGGGCACTCCAGACTATGGTCGAAGTAGGGTGGGTTGCATACTACGCTGTCATACATAGCCTCATCAGTTATGTTTGTTGTAAGGAAATGTTGGAACGAATCATGTACTAGCGTGATGCGGTCGGCATACTTTGATTCTTCAAAGTTCCTTTTTGCATCCAACACAGCTTCATCGTCTATTTCAACGGCTGTCACCTTTGCATCCGTGAAACGTTGTGCCATCATCAGTGCCAACACGCCAGTGCCTGTGCCAACGTCCATGATACGCTTGCCACCAGCTGCCAAAGCGCCCAGTAGATCACTGTCTGTTCCCACCTTCATGGCAGCATGTTTCTGATGAATATGAAACTGCTTAAACTGAAAGAAATCCTTCTTTCCCATCCGTCCTTTTCTTTATTGGGTTGCAAAAATACGATTAAGTGAGCGAAATACAAAATAAAACGTTATTTTTATACCCAAGCGAGAGAAATATTTTCTCCTAAAGGAAAAAAAACATTCAAGGCCTTGGACGGAAAATTTATAGTGAAGAAAAATTTTTTGTAAAGCCATGCAGGAAAAAATATAGCCAAGTTATCCCTTTCAAACAATCGCTTAAAGCCAAAAGATTTCTTGAAAAAATTACATGCTGGGTATGTGTTAGGTACATGTTTAATTAATATATACCTAACACCAACAACGATAATCATCGGCTTTTAGCGCACGATGAGGTACATCTTTGCCTTTTTATATAATTTGATGAATAATCAGTATATAATACCTTGTTTCCTTGGTGTTTCTTCAAAAAACCGTTAAATATTAGCTTGTTTATTATCTTTTTCCCCCTTCATGGAATAAGTAAAATAAAGAAAATAGTATATTTGTATTGAAATTACACAAAAAAAAAGAAAAAGTTGATATTAGTCACACTTATTTCAAAATTTACAAAATGAAAAAATTGTTTGCATTTGTTTTCTTTTGCGGATTGTTTTTGGGTGTTTACTCTCAGAAAATTAATCCTTCGATCCTGTTAAGTAATGGAGATGTAGTTGATAAC
>JAEEGL013416796.1_pt1 | contig 24717 bp, 27 predicted proteins | sample 9134231 | NCBI WGS metagenome assembly JAEEGL01 (sample SAMN16246548, study PRJNA631951) | gut metagenome | biome: gut microbiome; feature: rumen; material: fiber-attached | host: Bos | place: Iran: Karaj | collected 2018-10
AAGCTCTTCGTAAATTATCTGGTGTAATAAGTAAAACTAATACAATTGCTATATTTATAAATCAATTAAGAGAAAAAGTTGGAGTAATGTTTGGAAATCCAGAAACTACTCCAGGAGGAAGAGCATTAAAATTCTATTCAACAATTAGATTAGATGTAAGACGTAGTGAACAAATAAAAGTAAATGGTGATGTTCTTGGAAATAAAACTGTAATTAAAGTAGTTAAGAATAAAGTTGCTCCTCCATTTAAAACTGCTGAAGTTGAAATAATGTATGGGGAAGGTATTTCAAGAATTGGAGAAGTAATTGATATTGCTTCTAATATTGGAATAATTGATAAGAGTGGAGCATGGTTTAGTTACAAAGGTGAAAAAATTGGACAAGGTAAAGAAAATGTTAAACTTTTATTAAAAGAAAATCCAGAACTATTTAAAGAAATTGAAGAAAAAGTTAGACATGACTTATTTGATAATAATGAAAAAAAGGATGAGGATTAAATCTCATCTTTTGTTTTAATCTATTAAAAATATTAATTTTTTAGTATAATTAGTATGGTGATAATATGACTATAAGAAAATTTAATTATACTAAATTTGCTATTTTCATTATAATAGTTATAGGAATTATTATTGGTACTATATATGGCGTTTCAACAATTGTATCTGATATTAAATATACTAAAACATATGAATATAAATTACTAAATATTGGATATAGTGATGAAGAAGTAAAAATAATACTTAATAAATTAGATAATAATAAAATTGAAGATATCTTAAAAAGAGATGTAAATAGTAATATAATATCTTTTATTAATGAAAAATTTTTTATATATGATAATTTAGATAATTACTTAGAATATAAAAAGAGTAATAAAGAAAAAGATTTTTCAACAATTGTTTCTATTATTAATACAGAAGCAAATGTTGAATGGATAGATAATGCTAAACAAACAGATATATCTAAAGGTGAATTAATGCTTGTAAATAGATTATATGGCTTACCATCAGATTATGTTCCTGAAGATATTACAACAATTCCAATAAAATATGCTTATGATAATGTTAAAATAAGTAATAGTATTTTAGATTCTATTATATCTTTAATAGAAGATGCAAAAGCAGAAGGATTTACATTTGTAGTATCTAGTGGTTATAGGAGTTATAAAGAACAAAAAAAATTGTATAATAGTGCCTCTAGTAGTTATGGGAAGAGTGAAGCAGATGAGTATGTAGCAAGAGCAGGGCATTCTGAATATCAAACAGGTCTATCCTTTGATCTTGAACCATATATTTATACTAAGAAAGTTAAAAAAGTAAAAGATAGTAGTGAATACAAATGGTTAAGGGAAAATGCTTATAAATATGGGTTTATTTTTAGATTTGAGAGTGATAAAGAATATTTAACAAAATTTCAAGAAGATATTTGGAGACTTAGATATGTTGGAAGTGATGCTTCACAAATAATATATAATGAAAATATTTGCTTTGAAGAATACTATTCTTATTTTGTAAATAGAGGAGAATAATTATGGAAGATAAAAAAATAGTTGTTTTAGGAGGAGGAAGTGGACAATCAGTATTATTAAGTGGATTAAAAAAATTTCCTTTTGATATTACTGCAGTTGTAAGTGTTTGTGATGATGGAAAGAGCACAGGTAAATTAAGGGAAGAATTTAATGTTCCAGCTATGGGAGACATTAGAAGAGTATTAATTGCTATGTCTGAAACGGAAGATATAATTGGTAAAATTGTTAATTATAGATTTAAAACAAATGGAAATTTTGATGGTCATACTGTTGGAAATATAATATTAACAGCACTAATGGATATATATGGAAGTATGTCTGAAGGAATTAAACATATCACAAAGATTTTAAATTTAAAAGGTACAGTTTTACCACTTACAGATGATAATGTAGTTTTAATGGGCGAGATGGCAGATGGAAGCATTGTAGAAGGAGAACATAATATAACAAAAAGTGATAAAAAAATAAAAAGAGTATATTATAAAAAGAATCCTAAAGCAAATGAAGAAGTTATAGAAAAAATAAAAAATAGTGATGCAGTTGTTTTAAGTATGGGTAGTTTATTTACAAGTATTATACCCAATTTATTGTGCAAAGATATAATAAAAGCTATTGATGAAAGCAATGCTAAAATTATTTATATATGTAATATGATGTCTCAACCTGGAGAGACAGATGGCTTTAAAGTAAGTGATCATATAAATCTTTTAAATGAATATTTAGGAAAAAGAAAAATAGATATTGTTATAACTAATAGTGATGTTGTTAGTAAAAAGATTCAGAAGAAGTATGAGACTTTAGAGCAAAAAGATTTAGTAGTTGTAGATGATGAAAATATCAAAATAGAAAATATTAAAAAGCCACTTTTAAAAATTGATGATGATATGATAAGACATGATAGCGTAAAATTAGGCCTTGAAATAATGAATATTTTAACAAAATGAATACATTTTGCTTGACTTATTAATGATTATTATGGTAGTATTAATATGCTTGATTGTTATCAAGTGCCTACCTAGTGGGGAATTAGCTCAGTTGGCTAGAGCATCTGCCTTGCACGCAGGAGGTCGCGGGTTCAAGTCCCACATTCTCCACCATTTTAGAATTTAACCTATATTTTATAGGTTTTTTATTTTTCAAAAAAAACTTTTTAATTTTTTAATAATATAGTATAATTGATTTAGAATAGGAAGTAGGTTGATTTTATGAAAAATGAAAAAAATATATATAAATTTTTTGTAAAAATGTTATTAATTTTTGTTGGATTAGATCTTCTTATGATGTGTGTTACTGAATTATTAGCTTCATCTAGTTTATTTGCAAAATATGGAACAGATGTTATATATGAAATATTTTATGCACTTTCCATTTTAGTTGTAATGCTATTATTTCATAATTCATATGTTTTTACAGAAAAGAAAAAGAAGTTTTGGAATAGTATTTATTTAGGATTACCAATGCTCGCATATTCCATAATTACATTTATTGTTAATCTTTTCAATCAGGGTTCATTTTCAATATCAAACTGTATTAATGTTTTTGTTTTATGCTTATTTGTAGGAATAGCAGAAGAATTTCTATGTAGAGGATGGTTGCAAAATGAATTTATAGAAAGATTTTCTAATGATAGAAATTCAGTTATTAAATCTATTATTCTTTCATCTTTAGTGTTTGGAGTAATGCACATTATAAATTTAAGCGAACAAACAGTTTTTGAAACTATATTGCAAATAATAAATGCTGTATCAGTTGGAGTATTACTTGGAAGTATATACTATAAAACAAAAAATATATGGTCAGTTATTTTCTTACATGCATTTTATGATTTCTCAATTTTCTTAGGAGAAATGAATTTAATAAAAGATTGTACTTACGCAACACCTTCTTTAAGTGTAGGAATTTTAGAATTTACTAGTATTATAATACTTAGTGTGTTGTGGATTATGAGTGCTCTTAAGGTTTTAAATGGTATAAAAGAGAGAACAAGTAAAAAGAAGGATACAATATATACATCAATCATAGTTTTAACATTTATTTTAGCATTTATTCCATTTGAAAGAATTGTTCCAGAATATGATGATTATGTAATTTGTTATGATTATAATGAAACAGAAATGTTAAAAAATTATGAAATACATTTTCCTCATTATCAAGAACACTTTATTGATTCTACCATAAAAGTATCAAGGTTTGATGATGATGTTAATTCATTACATGAAATAAAAAGTGAAGAAAATATTAAAATTTCATTTAATAAAAATTGGGATGGAACAATTATTATTGAAAATGAATTAATAAATTATAAAAATAAACTTGATATTAAAGAAGTTAAAAATATTGAAATATTAGAAAATGATGATTATTATTTGATAATAATTGAATCAGAAGAAAATGAAGCAACTATTTATTATAGTAAAATTAACAAGTGTGATTTAAGAAATAGTAAAGACTTTATGGATTATTTGTCTAATTCTTTCAAAAAATATGATTTACCAGAATTATCAAAAATAGGATATGTTACATTCTTGAATAATTCATTAAAACATCCATATTTCGTATCTAGTAATAATGATGCTTTTATAATAATAAATGATAGTTTATATTTAATAAAATAAAAAAAGATTTATAAAAATCTTTTTTTTATTTAATACTTAATATCATAGGAATAATAATTGGTCTTCTACCAGTTAGTTCAATAACGTATGCATTTATTTCAAGTATTATTCTATTTTTTAAATCTGTTAAACTAAAGTTGTCTTTTTCAAGTTCATTTAAAGTTATTATATTTACTTTATCCTCAATTTGTTTTATTAGTTCTTGATTATCATTTACTATTACAAATCCACGTGTAGTGACATTAGGTTCAATTAACATTTTTCTTTTTTCTAAATCTAAATTTAGAATTACGATAAGAACACCATCTGTTGACATTATTTTTCTATCTTTAATAATAGTAAGTCCAACATCACCAATTCTATTACCATCGACATATATGTCATTTATTGGAATAGATCTTTTTTTATAAACCACATTATCTTTTATAGCAATAATATCTCCATTTTTACATATAAAAGTGTTTTCTTCAGGAATTCCACATTCTTTTGCAAGTTCAGTGTGTCCTGCTAACATTCTATATTCCCCATGCATTGGCATAAAATATTTTGGTTTTGTAAGTCTGAATAATAGTTTTAATTCATCTTGTCTTGCATGACCACTTGTATGAACATTAACATCAGTAGCATTTGTGTATACTTTAGCACCCTTTAAATATAGCTTATTTATGACTCTATTAATAGACATTGCATTTCCCGGAATCGGAGATGATGAAAATATTACTACGTCATCTGGCATTAAAGTAATATTTTTATCGCTTCCATTAGCAATTCTAGATAATGCTGCAAGTGGCTCACCTTGAGAACCTGTACATAATAAGCATATTTTTGAAGGTTCTAATTTATTTGCTTCATCACTAGTAACAAATATATCTTTATCTTTAATAAATCCACATTCAAGTGCTATATCAATACTTGTATTCATACTTCTTCCAAATACAGCAATTTTTCTATTATTCTCTTTACATGTTTCAATAATATGAGTAAGTCTGTATATGTTACTTGCAAATGTTGCTAGAATTATTCTTGATTTTGTATTTTCAGAAAATATTTCTGCAAGTGCTTCATCAACTACAGATTCACTATTAGAAAATCCTGGAAGTAATGCATTTGTTGAATCACTAAGTAAAAGTGTTACACCATTATTTCCAATTGTTGCAATTTTTCCAAAATTAGCAACAGGTCCAATAGGTGTTAAGTCAAATTTGAAATCTCCTGTTTCTACAATAGTTCCATTTACAGTAGTAATAGCCATTCCAAAAGAATCTGGAATAGAGTGTGTTGTTCTAAAGAATTCTATATTAAAATGTTTTGTTTTTATATGTAAGTCTTCATTAATACAAATTACTTTTGGACAACTTATATTTCTTTCAGATAATTTATTTTTAATTAGTTTTTCTGCTATAAATGGAGCATATATAACTGGTATATTAATATTATTAAGTAAAAATGGTATTCCACCAATATGATCTTCATGTCCATGAGTTATAATTAATCCTTTTATTTTATCTTGAAGATTTTTTAAATGAGAATAATCTGCAAGTACATAATCTATTCCCATTAAGTTATCTTCTGGAAACATTACGCCACAATCTATAATAAAGATTTCATCTTCGTGAGTAACAACATACATATTTTTTCCTACTTCACCAAGACCACCTAATGCACAAACTAAAGTTTCTTTAGTATTACTAATCATTTTTATCATTTCCTTTCAAAAAAAGTTAAATCAGTAATAAGCATTATATCATAGTGTTTAATATTTGTCAAAAATACATATTTATATTATAATTATCTTTAGTGGAGGGTTATAATATATGTCAACATTAGATTTTTATAATAAAAATGCTAAAAATTATTTTGATACTACAGTCAATCTTGATATGACAAAACAATATAGAATGTTTTTAAAATACTTACCAAAAACAGGAACAATTCTTGATTTTGGATGTGGTAGTGGAAGAGATACACTAAATTTTAAAAATCAAGGATATGAAGTAGTAGCAATAGATGGTAGTGAAGAGTTATGTAAGCTTGCTAGAGAGTATACACAATTAGATGTTAAATGTATGGATTTTAGCCAACTATGTGATATTAGTAAATATGATGGAGTATGGGCATGTTCATCACTATTACATGTTAAAAGGAATGAATTATTAGGAATTCTAAAAAAAATTAGAATTTCCTTAAAAGAAGATGGTGTTTTATATACTTGCTTTAAAGATGGAAATGGTGAAGAAATAAAAAGCGATGGTAGATTTTTTACTTATTTAAGTAAAGATATGTTTGAAGACTTATCTACTCATGCCGATTTAAAACTAATAGAATTTAATCAAAACATAGTAACTTCTAATTACAATAATGGAGTAGTTTGGAATAATTTTGTTTTAAAAAGAAAATAGAGGTGTTATTATGGGACTATTTAGTAAACTAAAAGAAGTATTTAGTAAAAAAGAAGAAAAAATAGAAGAAATTAAAAATGAAACCATTAATGAAGAAAAAATAGGAAAAGAAGAAAAAGAAGAAATAGTTGAAACTGAAAAATATGTTGATGGCTTATCAAAATCTAGAGATAATTTTGTTAGTAAATTATCAATACTAGGTATTAAATATACAAAGATTAGTGATGAATTTTATGATGAACTTGAAGAAATACTAATAACAGCTGATATCGGTGTTAATACTGTTATGGATTTTGTTGACAGACTAAAAAAGCGTGTTAAAGATGAGAATATTACTGATTTTGATTATTTAAAAGAAGTAATTGTTGATGAATTATTTATGATTTATGTTGGTAATGATATATTATCTTCAAAATTAAATATAGTTGATGGAGAATTAAATGTAATATTATTTGTTGGAGTTAATGGTGTAGGAAAAACAACAAGTATTGCAAAAATAGCAAATAAATTAAAAAATGATGGAAAGAAAGTTATGTTAATTGCAGGAGATACTTTTAGGGCAGGAGCAGTAACTCAACTTGATGAATGGGCAAAAAAAATAAATGTATCATTTTTTGGAGATGATAGAGAAGATCCATCTGCTGTAATATATGATGGATTAACTAAGGCAAAAAATGAAAATTATGATGTGGTTTTAGTTGATACAGCGGGTCGTTTGCAAAACAAAGTAAATCTTATGAAAGAACTTGAAAAGATGAATAGAGTAATTGGAGATATTGTTCCAAATAATCCAATTGAAACATTACTTGTTATAGATGCTACAACTGGTCAAAATGGAATAAGTCAAGCTAAGAGTTTTAAAGAAATTACTAATATAACAGGAATTGTTTTAACAAAACTTGATGGAACTGCAAAAGGTGGAATTGTTCTTGCTATTCGTGAACTTGTTAATATTCCAGTTAAATTTGTTGGACTTGGTGAAAAAGAAACTGATATGATTCCTTTTGATATTGAAAAATATATATATGGATTATTTAAGGAGTTCTAATGAAAGAAAGAGAATATTTATTATCGTTATATGAAATCTATTCCAATCTTCTTTCAGAAAAAGAAAAATCTTATTTTGAATATTATTATTTTGAGGATTATAGTTTGCAAGAAATAGCTGATAATAATGAAGTTAGTAAAGCTTATGTTGGAAAATATATAAATGGAATAGAAAAAAAATTATATAATTTTGAAAAATCATTAAACTTATTAAATAAAAGAAATAAAATTAAACAAATAATTAAAGATTTGGATGAAAATACAAAAGACAAAATAATAGAATTATTATAATTTGTGTTGTATAATTAATTTATAAGGGTGATTTATATGAATAAAAAAGGATGGGGACTAAGAGCTGAACTTGGATTCTTACTACTATTTTTAATTTGTATTTTAGTAGCAACTATTGGTTTACAAAAGATGGGTATTTTAGGTTCAGGCGATAGTGACTTATATAGTTCAAGTTCAAATAAGAAGTATGATTATAATGCTTTAGAAAATAAAGTGGTAGAAGCTGCACAAAAATATTATAGTAATACTTATCCAAATGGCGCTTATGATACTGTTATAGTCAGTGTTGATACTTTAAAAAATAATGGATATTTAACACCTTTATATGATTATTTAGGAAGAGAATGCAGAGGATATGCAAAAATTCTTAAGAATAAAACTTGTGTATCATACATAAGATGTGGTTTTTATAAAACCACGGGGTATAGTGAAGATTATGAATAAGGGTGTAATGTTTGTCTGGGGAATGGTAATTGTTCTAATGTGTACACTGATATTTATGATTGGCTACAAACAGCAAGATAGAGATTATATTAATCTTTCAAAAGAATTAAAACAAGCTGGAAAAACATATGTACATGATAATAGAATAAGTCCTAAACTAGGTTCATCTGTTATTATATATATTGACGATTTAATAAATGGACAATATATAAAAGAAGATGAAAAATTAAAAGAATATTGTGTTGAGGGTGTTGTTTATTCAAATGAACTATTTATTGACTCATATAGTATTAGAAAAAATTGTAATGGTAAAAAGACTACAGAGTAGAATTTTTACCTTTTTTATGGTATAATATATACCGAGAGGAGAAGTGAGATTTATGGATTATTTTTTAGGTTTTGTAATAGTAATAGTATTAATTATATTACTAAGAAGTATTGTGCAAATTAATGAATATGAAAGAGGTATTAAATTTCATTTAGGTAAATTTAGTAAAATAATTAAACCTGGATGGAGAGTAATATTACCAATTGTTGAAACTTATAAAAAAGTGGATATTAGAACAAAGGTAGTAGATGTTCCAGAACAAGATGCAATTACTAAAGATAATGTATCTGTTAGAATTAATGCAGTTATCTATTATAAGATATTTGATGCAGCTAAAGCTATTTTAGAAGTTGAAAATTTCTATTATGCAGTTAGTCAACTTGCTCAAACTACAATGAGGAATGCAGTTGGTTCTGTATCACTAGATGAACTATTAAGTGAAAGGGAAAAATTATCAGATAATATTTGTAAAGTTATTGATGCAGCAACTGATCCATGGGGAATTAAAGTTGAAAATGTAGAATTAAAAGATATTCAACTTCCTGAAGATATGAAGAGAGTTATAGCAAAAGTTGCTGAAGCTGAAAGAGAAAAAGACGCTGTTATTACTAAGGCAAGAGGAGAAGTTGAAGCATCTAAGAATTTAGCTATTGCTGCTGAAACAATGGCAAAAACTCCTGGAGCAATGCATTTAAGAACATTATCAACTATCAATGATGTATCATCAGATCAATCAAATACATTAATATTCTGTGTTCCAATTGAAATGATAGATTCTTTTAAAGCTGGTAATGGTAATGTTGCTAAAAAAGTAATTGATGCTGTTAACCACAATAATAGAGAAGAATAATTAGTAATAGAGTTTTATCATATTACATATATTTAAATAGGTGATAATATGAAAAAACTCTTTTTCTTTGTATTAATATTTTTATTTATATTTAGAGTATATGCTAGTGAAGATGAAATTGCTCCTCATGCAGGAAGTGCTATTTTAGTAGAAGCTTCAACTGGAAAATTAATATATGAAAAAGAAATGAATAAAAAAATGTATCCTGCTAGTATGACAAAAATAATGACATTATTATTAACAATAGAAGCATTAGAAGATGGTAGAATTAATTTAGATGATATGGTTACTATTTCTAAAAATGCTTCTTCTATGGGAGGAACTCAAATATTCTTAAAAGAGGGAAGTAAGATAAAAGTTGAAACATTACTTAAGGGAATAGGAATAGCTTCTGCAAATGATGCATCTGTTGCAATGGCAGAATATATTGGTGGGACAGAAGATAATTTTGTTAGAATAATGAATGAAAGAGCAAAAGAACTTGGATGTAAAAATACAACTTTCAAAAATCCACATGGATTAGATGAAAAAGGACATTTAACAACAGCTTATGATTTATCATTAATAGCAAGAGAACTTGTTTCTCATCCTTTAGCACTTAAAATAACTAGTACCTATGAAGATTATATTGATGTTTCTGGAGAAAATCATTGGCTTGTTAATACAAATAAATTAGTAAGATTTTATAGTGGAATAGATGGATTAAAAACAGGTTATACGGATAAAGCACTTTATTGTTTAACTGCAACAATGGAAAGAAATAATATGAGATTAATATCTGTTGTTATGAAAGAAGACTCAAAAGACAACAGAAGTAGTGATACAGTTAATATGATGGAATATGGTTTTAGCCAGTATGGAAGTAAAAAAATAATAGATAAAAATGAATATGTAAAAACAACGACAATAAATAATGCTAAAAATAGAAATGTAAAGTATTATTTGGATAGTGATGTAAATTTAATTGTAAATAAGAATAATAAAGACGTAAACTATAAAATAAGCGAAGAATTATATAATAAAAAAGCACCACTCAAAAAAAATGATGTTATTGGTAAATTAAAACTATCATATGATAATAATAGTTATGAATATAATCTAATAATTAAAGAAGATGTTAAAAAAGCAAGTTATATTAATACTATTGAAAATATTTTTTCTTATTTGATTAGTGGATCTAAAATAAAATGATTATAAAAAGAAGTGTTTTGCCACTTTCTTAGCTAACAATATTAGTAGAAGGAGGTAAACATGAAAGGAACTTTTATAATAGTTTTATTTTTTTTATTGTGTTTTTGTTTTGTTAAAGTAAATGCTAAAGAATATATTACTTATAGTGAATGGCAAGAAGAATATCCTTATTGGCTTGATAGTAAATTTTATGAAAGTGAGGATTGGTATTTATGGTATAAAGAAGTATTAAATGAAGAAACAAATGAAATTCAAAGAGAAGAAACAACAGAGTATTATAAAGAATTGGATGGTTATATAAAAATAGAAGAATCTAAAAAAACATTTTATAGATATATTACAAATGAGTATGTTTTATTGGATTCAAATGGAGCAATAGTTTTTAATGATAAAGAATGCATTAAACATTTTTGTGCATTAACACATTTACCAGAAAAGCCAGAAGAAGAGATTACACAAGAAATAGAAAATCCGAAAACATATGATAATATTTATGTATTTATGATTTTATCTTTTTTAAGTTTCATCTTTATTTTCTTTACAATTAGCAATAGAAAAATAAATCTAGTTATGTCGAATCGATTTAAAAAATTATAATTATCTAGTATTATTTAAGTATGAAAACAGATAATATAGAACAGTTAATTAAAGAAAACGAATGGTTAATTTATAAAATATCATCAAGATATAAAGAAAATTATAGTATTGATGACTTATATCAAGCAGGGTGTATTGGTATAATAAAAGCAAGTAAAAATTATAATGATAATAATATAAAATTTTCAACATATGCATATAAGTATATATTAGGAGAAATGATTGATTATATTAGAAAAGATAGAAATATAATAATAAGTAATGAAATGTATAGTTTATATAAAAGATATCTTAAAGTAAAAGACTTACTAAGTAATAAGTATAATAGGGAAGTATCATTTCATGAGATTTGTTCTTTTATGGAAATTGATGAAATGCAAATGCTTTGTATAATTGAAAGTATAAGTAAATCAAAGAATATAGAAGAAAATGATTATGCACTTCATGATAAAGAAGAAATTAATTTAGACGATATTATTAATCTAAATGATAGAATAAATGAATTAAATGAAAATGAAAAACTGCTTATTAATTATAGATACTATTTGGGATATACTCAGATGGAAACAGCTACATTAATGGGCATTACTCAAGTTAAAGTGTCAAGAAATGAAAAACAAATATTAAGTAAAATAAAGAAAAATTTCACATAAAAAAACATTAATAATGTTTTTCTTTTTTTAATGAAACAAAGAATCCAATAATTCCTGCTATAGCACCAATAATAATTGTTAATGTTAAATAAACTCTGTATTTGTTTATTATTGTAAAATCTTTGATAATAAATGATTTTATTATAGTATTATATTCTTCATTATTAATGGTTGTATCACTATTAAATATAAATGTAATCAAATATCCATTATGTGTATAGATTCTTCCTTTTTGAAAAGTATCAAATCCAATACTATTTTTACTTGGTAAATACAAATCATATTCTAAATAATATAAATCGTCTATATTTTGTTTTTCTATTGAAGTAATAGTTGCTTTTACATTATAATCTTTTAATCTATCATTTATTCTTTTTTCAATACTTATTTTTTGATTGTTAATATCTTCTTTTGTAAATTCTTTAATATTATAATCACTTTTAGATAGTGATATTGCAATATAATTATTATCTTTTATCCATTTATAAGAATTGGTTGTTTCTTCTGTTAAATTATAATTATTTGGTATATCAATATTAAAATAATCATTTTCATAAGCATGCACCTTTATAATACTAAATAATAGTAATAATATAATTAATAATTTCTTCACTATATCACCTAATAATAATTATAAAATAAAACTTTGTTTTTTAAAATAATAATCGTTTACATTTCTCTTTAATACTTATATAATAATTTATATATAGAGGTTAAAGAATATGAATAGAATTATTAAGTATTTAATTATTATTTTTGTAACTTTAATTGTTATTGTTTCATTTATTTATATAGATTATTTTAATGCAAAAACAAATAATACTAATCCTAAAATATCAATTAAGATAGAAAGTGAAAATGATATATTATATAAGGCTTTTTTTTATAAAGTTTATTATTGTAAAACAAATAAAAAGTATAAAATAGCTTTTTATGATGAAGAAGCAGTGTGTCCAAATAACTATAATTATGTAGATGGATATTATACAAATAGGGAAGGATTGAAAATATCAAAAAAAGATTTGCAATTATTAACTAATGATGGAACTTATACTAGTGAAATGATTGAAAATATGAAGAATGATAAAAGTGTTAGTAATGCAGTTTTGGTTGCTAATGATTTTGGTAGTAAAAAATATAAAATAATAGATGAGAAAGATGGATATAATGTTGTTATATTTCCAACATTTAAAGAAGTCGATGATAATTATGATTGGATTTATGATGAAAATGATAAAAAGTATTGCTTAAAAGGTGAGAACTATAACTATCAATTAGCAAGTTTTGATAATAATAAATGTGGTAAATATGAAAGAATTTCTATGAGTGAAGAGTGGTGTAAACTATATAATCAATCCACTTTAGTTTATTTGAAAGGTATAGAGAATCTATGTAAATAATAGATTCTTTTTATATATTATAAAACTTGTTAAATGATTCTTTAAATGCTATAATATTGTGTAGGTGATTAGAATGAAAAAGAAAGTGATAAGCGCAATTGTTGCTTTAATAATAGTAATTCCATTAATAATAATTGGAAAAATACCATATTATATAGGAGTGGCTATCTTATCATTAATAGGTTATTATGAAATATTGCATGTTCGTGAAAATGAGAAAAAGATTTCTAATTATGTAAAATTTTTATCTGCAATTTCATATTTATTAATAGTTATTTCACCACTAACTTCAAAAGAAAATTTTTTAGTTGATTATAGACTAGTTATTTTAGATTTATTTGTGTGCTTTCTTCCATTAATTGTTATGGATAGAAAGGATTATGATGCTGAAGATGCTTTAGTACTTGTATCTTCTACATTATTTTTAGGAATTTCATTTAGTTATTTAATTACAATAAGGAATATGGATATATTATATTTAATATACGTAGTACTGATAACTATTATGTCTGATACTTTTGCCCAATTTTTCGGATCAAAAATTGGAAAGCATAAACTATGCCCAGCAGTTTCTCCAAATAAAACAGTAGAGGGAATGTTAGGAGGAGTTTTCTTTGGTACTTTTTTAGGAACAGTATTTTTTAAAACTTTTATCGATGTTTCTGCTAGTTTATTTTTGGTAATAGTTATTTCAATGACTTTATCTTTAATAGCAGAGTTTGGTGATTTGGTATTTTCTGCCATAAAAAGAAAATATGGTGTTAAAGATTATGGAAATATTATGCCAGGTCATGGTGGAGTTTTAGATAGAGTTGATAGTTTATTATTTGCAATACTTGCATTTTCTTATTTAGTATCATTCTTTTAGGAGGAAATAAATGAATTTTATAATAACATTATTAATATTATTTATAATGCTTGGTCTAATTATTTCAATACATGAATTTGGACATTTCATTGCTGCTAAAAAAAGTGGTGTATATGTTGATGAATTCTCTATTGGTATGGGACCAATTATATTTAAACGTAAGCCTAAAAATAGTGAGACAACTTATTCACTTAGATTGTTTCCAATAGGTGGTTTTGTTTCAATGGCAGAGAAAGAAGAAAAGGGCTCTAAAATAAAAAAAGATAGAGTTTTAGCTAATAAAGGATTCTTTCATGTATTGTGGGTATTAATTGATGGAATAGTTTTTAATTTTATACTTGCAATAGTACTATTTTTTATTAGTGGACTTATATATGGCAAACCTGTTAATGAACCAATAGTAAAAGAAACTGTTGAAGGAAAAGCCGCTTATTTAGCAGGAATAGAAGCTGGAGATAGAATTATATCTATTAATGGTGTGAGTATTAATACATGGGATGATTTTTTATTAGAAGTATCTGCTAAGAAATTAAAAGATAATTATGAATTTGTTGTAAAAAAATCAAGTGGTGAAATAAAGAATTATAATATTGTTCCAGAAGTTATAAAAAATGAAAAAGGTGAGGAAACTAGAGTATTTGGAATAGTATCAAATGGAACAGTTTATAAAAAAGGTTTATTAAATGCTATTAGTTATGCATTTGTTGGTACTTATGAAAATTCAGTAACAATTTTTAAAATAATAGCTTCTTTATTTACTGGACAAGTATCTGTTAAAAGTTTAAGTGGACCAGTTGGAATTTATTCAATAGTAGATCAAGTAAAATCCCAAGGATTTATTACATTATTATATTTAACTGCTTACTTAAGTATTAATGTTGGAATAGTTAATCTAATTCCAATTCCAGTATTTGATGGTGGTAGAGTATTAATACTAATTATTGAAAAAATAATAAAAAGAAAAACAGGTGAAAAATTAGAAAATATTTTAAATTATGTTGGGTTTGGCTTAATGATTCTACTTATGTTATTTGTAACATTTAATGATATAACAAGACTTGTGGTGGGGTAGTATGGAAAATAGATATCTTGAAAATAAGATAATACTTAAATATTGTAAAGATTATTATAAAATTATTAATGAAGAATTTAATGAACTTGATTATATGAGTGATAAAATTATTCAAATATATCAGTCTTTTATATTTTCAGTTAATATAAAAAGTAAAGCTGAAATAAAAAAAGCAACTGACTTAAATACAGCGGTTGTTAGATATTTTGAAGATAGGGAGTTTAGGACAATTTTAAATAATTTTTTATCATCTTTAAAAGTTTCAAAAAAAGAAACTGATGTGATTGCATTTATTGCAAAGTCTATTATTAAAGAATATGATAAATATATGGAAGGATTTACAAGGAATTTATATATACCTAGATGGATATAAATATTGTCGTGATAAATTATGAGTAATAAGAATATATATTATAATATTTTTAGTGAATTTTATAGTGTTAATAAATATAGAGAATTAAAAAATATGTCTCATCATGGAAATAACAGATTAGATCATATTAATAGAGTATCTAAAATGAGTTTTTATTTATCTAAAAAGATGGGATTTGATTATATTTCGTGTACAAGAGGAGCTCTCTTACATGACTTTTTTACTGTAGAAGATATAAGTAGATCTAATGAAAAATATAATGATTTTCTTCATGAACATCCTCGAATATCTCTTAATAATTCAAAAAAATATTTTGAATTAAATGAAATAGAAGAAGATATTATTCTTACGCATATGTTTCCAATTGTAAAAGGTAGACCTAAATATGCAGAATCTAAAATAGTTTGTTTATGTGATAAATTGGTTAGTTGTTATGAATTTTTTAGATACCAAGTTAATTTTATGATACATTTATTCATTCTCTTTATAATTAAATAGTTTCTCTTTTGTCCTCGTAGCTCAGTAGGATAGAGCGATTGCCTCCTAAGCAATAGGTCGTTGGTTCGATTCCAATCGGGGACGCCATTTAATTGATATTATAAAGGGTGTGTATAATGGAAGAATTGGAAGATTTAAATCTTACTAATATTAATAAGCTTGGATTACCTGATGAAAAAATGAAATACATAGAAAGTGAAATTATAGAAGCAAAATCAAGATTAATTAGTAAGGAATTTACATTTGATACGAGTTATTATGGAATTATTTATTTAATAAGATTGCATGAATTTTTATATGGAGATCTATATTTTGATGGAGATAAAATGTCAGAAAAATTTTTTGATTCAGATAAAGAAATTCTTGATCAAAAAATTTTAAAAGTAGTATCTTCGCTTAATTCCAGAGATAAAGATACTGATTATATTGTTAGATTAATGCAAGAATTAAAAGATGAAGAAATTTTTGATATTGGAAATAGTGAAACTATGGATATTTTTTATAAATTAATTATTGATTTTTATATAAAAGATGAATCATATAAAACTATTTTAATGGATGCATTAAAAAGTAATGAAAGAAAGTTTTAATTCTTTCTTTTTTTTGATATTATATTTTGTATGAAGAAATATATATTAGGTAGTATTAGAAAAATAATTTTTGAAAGCAATACTGGTCCATATAAAGTTGGTCTTTTTAAAGTGAAGGAGACTAATGATGAGGATTTAAAAGAGTATATTAATAAAGTAATTGGATTTACAGGTTCATTTAATGAAATAAATGAAGATGTTGAATATAAATTATATGGTTCAATGGTTATACATCCAAAATATGGTTTACAATTTAGTAGTGAATCATATGAAATAAATATGCCTAGTGATGAAGATGGATTAATACTATATTTAAGTAGCGGATTATTTAAAGGAATAGGATGCAAAACTGCTAAAAAGATTGTTGAAAAATTTGGTAATGATACGATTGAAATAATAAAAAATGATTATGAGAGTTTAGCTTTGGTTAGTGGAATGAATTTAAAAAAAGCTAAAATGATTCATGATAAAGTATTGTCAAATGAAATGAATCAAGATTTAATAATTAAATTAAATGGATATGGTTTTAGTATAAAAGAATCAATTGATTTATCTAATATATATGGACTTGAATTATTAAAAATAATTGATGAAAATATATATGAACTTATAGATTATGTATCTTTTGATAAACTTGATTTAATATATTTGAAAAATGGCAACTATGAAATGAGTAGTATTAGAATTAAGGCATTAATTAAACATTTAATATATATTATGTGTTATGAAAATGGAGATACTTTAATATATAAAGATGAATTATTTATAAGACTAAAAAGATTCTTTAGTGATAATTTGGATTCTAATACATACATTGCTCATTTAAATGAGTTGATTGCTGATTATGAAGTAGTAGAAATAAATGATAAAGTAATGCTTTATGATTTTTATGAAGCAGAAACTAATATATTAAATAGTGTTAATAGATTATGTAGTATAAAAGAAACAAGTGATAGCAAAAAAATAGATAGTCATATAGAATTATTTGAAAAAAGAAATAAAATAGAATTTAATAAAGAACAAATAAATGCTATTAGAGAATCTATTATGAATAATTTTTATATTATTACTGGAGGACCTGGAACAGGAAAAACAACTATAATTAAAGCAATTGTTGAAATACTTGAATCTATTAATAAAATTGATAAAAGTGAAATAGCACTTCTTGCACCAACTGGGAAAAGTGCTAAAAGAGTTAGTGAAAGTGTTGGTGTAAATGCATATACAATTCATAAATTTTTAAAATGGAATAAAGAAACTGAAACATTTGGATTAGATGAATACAATAAAGCAAGTGAAAGAGTTATTATAGTTGATGAAGCAAGTATGATTGATATATTTTTGTTTAGTGCATTATTAAAAGCATTAAGAATAAATGTTAAATTATTACTTATTGGGGATGCTAATCAACTTCCATCTATTGCTCCTGGAGATGTTTTAAATGATTTGTTAAGTTTTGATAACATAAAAAGAACTTACTTAAGTATTATTTATAGAGTAAAAGATGGTAGCTATATTACATATTTAGCGAAAGATATAAAAGATAAAAAAGTATTCGATAGAATTGATAATAGTTATGATGATTTTAAATTTATTGAAAGTAGTGATGATGATATTAGAAGTTATTTAAAAGAAATATGTAATAAAGTTAAAAATAAAAATATTAGCATTGATTCTTTTCAAGTATTAGCTTCAATGTATAAAGGATTAAATGGAATAGATAATTTAAATGATATGTTAGCTAGTATATTTAATCCTAATAAAGAAGAATATCTAATAGGAGAAAAATACTATAGAATAGGAGACAAAGTAATACAATTAATAAATGATGTTGAAAATAATGTTTTTAATGGCGATATAGGATATATAAGTGATATAGAAGTTATTAATAAAAAAATGGAAGTAACTATAGATTTTGAAGGAAATAAAGTAACATATAAAAATGGTGAATTTGATAGATTTAATCTTGCATATGCTATTAGTATTCATAAATCTCAGGGAAGTGAATATGATAATGTAGTAGTAGTACTCGCAAAAAGTTTCAAAAGAATGTTTTATAATAAATTAATATATACTGCTATTACTAGAGCTAAATCATCACTTATTATTATAGGAACATTAGATTCACTTAATATATCTATTCAAACATCTTATGCTGAAAAAAGAAATACTTATTTAAAAATGCATAAAAGTGAATAGTTTTATCAATAATAATATCAAGGAGGATGATATTATTAAAACTATGGAAAATATGATTGCTTTTATTGGAGGCGTGGGTATTGGATTACTTTATAAAAAATATGAAAAAGATATTAGCAAGTATATGAAGAAAGCATCAAAAAGTATGAGTGATTAAAATAGTTCATTTGAACTATTTTTTTTCTAAAAAATATGATATTATTATGATAGGGAGATTAAAAAATATGGAAGAGGAGAAGAAGGAAAGGAAAATTAGTACCAGAAAAATTAATCAACTTGTTTCTTTAGGTAATAAAATTGGTAAAATACTATACATTCTATTTATAATATTACTTATATATGTTATAACTTTAATATTTAGAGAATGGCATATTTTATCATTTATTGGAAAGATTATTTCTGTTATATCTCCACTTTTTATTGGGTGGTTTATAGCATGGATGTTAAATCCTTTAGTAAAGAAACTAGGAGATAAAGGTGTAAAAAGAGGACTGGCTGTTACAATTGCATATTTATCTATGATGATTATTGTGGCATTAATTATGAGGTTTACAATTCCATCCCTTGGAAGCCAAATAAGTGATATTGTATCTGCTGTTCCTAAAATAGCAAATGATGTTAAAGACTGGATAGATAATATATTTGTTAAACTTTCAAATCTAAGTTTAGAAAATCTAGATAGTGTAAAAGTATCATTTTTATCTAAGATAGAGTCAATATCAACTTCATTACAAACTAGTTTACCTGAGACTGCTGTTGCAGTAGTTTCATCAGTAGCAAGTGGAATTGGAAAAATTGTTATAAGTTTGATTCTTGGATTTTATATTTTATTTGATTTTGATAAAGTATCTAGTGGATTTTTGGATTTATTTCCCAAAAAATCAAGAAAAGATATTTCAGAATTAATGAGTAAATTAAATGAAACCTTATATTCATTTATAAGTGGAACATTGTGGTTATCTTTTCTATTATTTGTGGTTTCAGTAATTGGATTTTCAATAATTGGTTTAAATGCTCCAGTATTAATTGCATTTATTTGTGTAGTAACCAATTTAATTCCATATATTGGACCATATTTAGGAGCTGCAGTTGCAGGAGCAATAGGTTTTGCTGAAAGCCCTATAGTTGGATTTTTAACTTTAGTATTTATACTAGTTACGCAAACATTAGAAGGAGAAATACTTCATCCAATAGTAATGAGTAAGAAGATGGATTTGAATCCAATAACAATTATTATTTCATTATTAATATTTGAATATATGTTTGGTATAATTGGTATGGTAATAGCAACACCTGTTGTAGCAATATTAAAAATAGTTTATAAGTTCTTAGATGAAAAATATGATTTATTCAATTTTTTAGATAAGGAAGAAGATTAGGAGTAAGGGAATGAAAAAGGAAGTATTAAAAGAATTTAAAAAGGAATATTTATGGATAAAGATTTTATTTTATGGATTATTTACTTTAGTAGGATTTGAATTATTACATTTTTCAGATTTAGGTTTTACAAATCCAATTAAGTATGTTCCAGTAATATTCTTTGTCTTTGCATTTTTGTCATTATTTGCATATTTTAGTAATAGGATAAAAGGTAATTATGAATTATTATATTTTGGATTGATAAATGTTATCACAGGTACATTTGTTTTGATAAATAGAATTTATCCTGATAGTGGATTTATATTAGCTGATGCAGTTTTACTATATGCTATTTTAAATGTTTTAAATAGTTGTTATACATGTATTAGATTATTTAAAAATAAAGATGTATCTGTATTTATGAAAATAGCAGTTACATTTATGTTGTTATTTCTTGGTGTTTTTGTAATTTCAGCTCTATATGATAAAGTTGAGTTTGGAACACTAATATTAGGATATTATTTTTCAGCATTTGGATTATTAAGTTTATTAGAAATATTTACTACTATTATTGTTAGTAATAAAAGCTATCAAAAGAGGATATTAAATTATTTAACTATTGAAGAACCAAAAGAAGAGAAGAAAGAAACAAAGAATGAAATACCAAAAGTAAAAGAAGAAAAGTTAAAAGCAAAAAAAGCAAGTGTTGAAGTAAAGAAAGAAAAGAATAGCAAAAAAGTTGTAAAGAATAGGACTATTAAAAAAATAAAAAGAAAATAGTCTTTTCTTTTTACCTCAAACATATTATTAATGAGGTGAATTATGGATATTATAAAAGTATCAAGTAAAAGTATTTCTCAAAAAGTAGCAGGAAGTATTGCAAACTCTTTTAGAGAAGGATCAAGTAGTGTTGAAATACAAACTATAGGAGCTGGTGCAGTAAATCAAGCTATAAAAGCAATATCAATAGCAAGAGGATTTGTAGCACCTCTTGGAATGAATTTAGTTTGTACCCCTGCATTTTATGATATTATGATTGATGGTAAGGAAAAAACAGCCATTAAATTATTAGTTGTAAATAAATGAACTATTAAAGTTCATTTTTTAATTTGTAAAAATTATTAAAATAATAGAAAATTAAAAATAAATAGTGTATAATAAAATAGAGGTTAGGTGAGTATATGTTAACAACCATAATAAATATTTTTGCAAAAGTTTTAGATATAGCTATCGTATGGTTTATTTTATATGAATTATTAAAATATGCTAGAACTAATTTTAAATTAACACTAATTTTTAAGGGTGTGCTTATAATTGTTTTATTAAAATTGTTAAGTGATTGGTTAAATTTAAATACGGTTGGTATTATACTTGAGTATGTTATATCTTGGGGACCACTTGCAATTATAATTATTTTTCAACCTGAAATTAGAAATGTTTTAGAAAGCATTGGAAGAAGTCAATTACTTGGTCGCCATAAGACACTAACTGTAGATGAAAGAGAAAAAATGGTTTATGAGATAATTAATGCTGTAGAATACTTAAAGAAAAATAAAATAGGTGCATTAATTGTTATAGAAAGAGATTATAGTTTAGCACAATATATTGAGCCAGCAAATAAAATATATGCTGATATTAGTAGCGAATTATTGATATCAATATTCTGGCCAAATAATCCACTTCATGATGGAGGAGTTATTATACAAGGAGATAAAGTTACTTGTGCAGGAAGTGTTTTCCCAACAAGCATGAATCCAAACATTTCTAAGAGACTTGGAACACGTCATAGAGCTGCACTTGGAATTAGTGAAATAAGTGATGCAATTGCTCTAATCGTTAGTGAAGAAACAGGAAGAGTATCAATTGCTATTAAAAGTGAACTAAACTATAATTTATCACTTGATGATGCTAAGCTATTATTATTAGAAGAATTACAACCTAAAAAAGAAACATTTTATGAAGTAGATACAGAAAGTGAAGGTGAAGAAAATGAAGAAGAAACAAAATAGATTCTTAAAATTCTTTGCTGGAATATTTAAATTTTTATATAGAATACTTGATAAAATAATAATTACTCCAATTTCTAAATTAATATATTTTATTGGTGATAGTATTAGTGGAAAAGGAAGAATTGATAAATTATTAAATAATTCAAATACGTTAATATATTTATCATTAGTACTTGCTTGTATTATATTTTATACAATAGATAGAAAAGTTATAGATTTAAGTGATCAAGGAGCATTAGTTTTATCAAATCAAACTATAAAAGCAGAATATAATGAAGAAGCTTATGTAGTTGATGGTATTCCATCTTCTGCCGACATAGTATTAATAGGAAGAAAAAGTGATTTATATTTAGCAGAACAATTAGGAGATCACCAATTATCATTAGACTTAACTGATTTAAGTGAGGGAACTCATAAGGTTAATATAAAATATAATAATCCAATTAATTCATTAGATTATAAAGTTGATCCATCAAGAGTAACAATTGTTATAGCTCCAAAAGTAAGTGAGTCAAAAACTTTAACTACGGATATATTAAATACTGATAAACTAGGAAGTACACTTGTAATAAGTAATGTTGAACTTGATAGAGATGAGGTAATAATAAAATCATCAAAAGAAAAACTTGCTAAGGTTGCGAGTGTTAAAGCATTAGTTGATGTAAATGTATTAAATGCTTCACAAGCAGGAACATATACTCTTGAAAATGTTAAATTAATTGCTTATGATGAGAAAGGTACAGAAATAAATGATATTGAAATTGTTCCTGAAACAGTTACAGCAACAGTAACTATAACAAGTCCAAGTAAAGTTGTTCCTATTAAGATAGTACCAGTTGGAGAAGTGGCTAGTGGAAGTGCTATAAACACAATTACATCAAATGTTAATACTATTACACTTTATGGTGAAGATTCAGTATTGGATGCAATTGATGATATCAAAGTAGAAATAAATGTAAATGGTTTAAGTGAAGATAAGACATATCAAGAAACAATCATTAAACCTACAGGAATTAGATCAATGTCTAATACAAATGTTACAGTTAAAGTAACAATGGAAAAAGAGACTAGTAAAGAGTTTATAGGAGTGCCAATTCAATTTGAAAATTTAGATTCTTCTAAGTATAGGGCTCTTGCTAAGACTGCTGAAGAAACTAAAGTAGATGTTATTGTTAAAGGAGTTAAATCAATATTAAATAAACTATCTGCTGATGACATAAAAGCTTATGTTGATTTATCTGATTTATCAGAAGGTACAATAAGAGTACCAGTTCAAGTAACAGGAAGTGATGTAAGACTTTCTTATACATCAAGAACAACATCTATTGAAGTAGTAATATCAAAGAAGTAGAAATACTTCTTTTTCTTTTTAATAAAAAACACTTTACAAACTATAAAAAGTGTTATATAATCATTTGCGTGAAGTGACCAAAGACAGTAAGTACAAAAATAAATCTTACCGAGGAAACAAATGTATAATGACGATTATTACAAGTTTCCTTGCCCTAAGGAAACTTTTTAAATATTTGAAAGGAGACTCATATGGCAAGTAAAAGAATTCTTGAACAAAAAGAAAATACTGTTAAAGAAATAACTGATAAGATTAGTAATTTTAAAACATTCTTGTTATTAAATTACCAAGGATTAACAGTTAGTGAAATAGCAGAATTAAGAAGTAGTTTAAGAGAAGTAAACTCTGATATAAAAGTTTATAAAAATACTCTTATGAATTTAGCGCTAAAGAATAAGAATATTGAATTAAATGATTATATGAGTGGACCTAATGCTTATTTATTCTCAGAATCAATTATTGAACCAATTAAAGTAGTTAGCAAATTTGCTAAAGAACATCCTGCACTTGAAGTAAGAGTTGGATATATTGATAATGAAATAGTTGATACTAAAGTTATTAGTCAATATGCAACTATACCAAGTATGGAAGGACTTCTTACTATGTTTGCTGGTGGATTAATTGAACATGTTAGAAATTTAAGTATTGGACTTAATTTATATGCTGAAAAGTTAGAAAAAGGAGGAAATAACTAATGGCTAAAATTGAAAACAAAGATATTATCGAAGCTTTAAAAGAAAAAACTATTCTTGAAGTTAAAGAATTAGTTGATATGATGAAAGAAGAATTTGGAGTAGATCCAAGTGCTGTTGCTGTTGCTGCTGCACCTGCTGCTGCTGAAGCTACTGAAGATGCAGGAAGTGGAGTTAAGACAGTTGTTCTTAAAGATGCTGGAGCTCAAAAATTACAAGTTATTAAAGTAATTAGAGAAGCTACAGGATTAGGACTTAAAGAAGCTAAAGATATTGCTGATGCTGGTGGAAACGTTAAAGAAGGAATTCCTGCTAGTGAAGCTGATGAATTAAAAGCTAAATTAGAAGAAGCTGGCGCTACTG
>JAEEGL010736961.1_pt1 | contig 24716 bp, 47 predicted proteins | sample 9134231 | NCBI WGS metagenome assembly JAEEGL01 (sample SAMN16246548, study PRJNA631951) | gut metagenome | biome: gut microbiome; feature: rumen; material: fiber-attached | host: Bos | place: Iran: Karaj | collected 2018-10
GCTTCTCCGTACTCGTTGGATATGTTGATGGTCGAATCGTCGTGGAGGTCGTCCTGTTCAGGACAGTCGTCGATAACCCATTCGAGGTTCAGTTGTTCCTCCCTGACATCAGGGTCGTAGTCTTCGATGCCTGGGTCCATCCATCTGACGATGGTACCTTTCTTGAACTTCTTGTAGTCCTCGTACTTGTCGTTCAGGCACTGGACGGCGGTCCAGAACACGATAAGCATATTCGAGTCCCACAGACAGGAGTCCCACTGGTTCCCCTCGTCGTCAATCAGATACAGGCCGTATCCGGGCTCGTACTCGACGGCGACCACGTGGACGCTCACCTGATTGCCACCGGAGCCGCTCTCTTCGCACATCACGTGGAACTCGTCGGCGTAGTTGCCAATATCGATACGAGCGATTTCGTTCTGCTCGAACAGGCTCTTGAAGCTCTTGTAAGCTTCCTCGATGGTCTGTCTGACTCTCTGCATGTAAACGTCAGATGCGTCGATGAAGGACTGTAACTTGTTCATGATACTCTTCACTTGGTTACTTTACTGGTTGCGTTCGACCTGATAGTCGATGACATCCTGCGCTTCGAGGATGGCCTCGGCCATATCGTAGTAGCCCCAGCACGAGTCGGTTTCTTCACCGTTCTCGTCTTCGACGGTATAGCCCCACACATCGCCCTGCATGAACTGGTTCAGGGTTTCGATTTCCCCGGTCAGGCAAATCACGACACGCTTTTCGAGGGACTTGCAGGCACGCTTGTAGCCGTACTCTTTCTTCGCCTTTTCCTTGCTGACGGCGATAACGCCTGCCAAGCCGGAGTCCCAGGGGTCATTGAACGGATTGTGGTCGGCGACCTTGATGGTCTGACCGGAATGGTCATACATCCACACTTTCAGGAAGTAGTGGGTCTTGGCGATGCGGTCGAACGGGATGGTGTCCTCGTAGATGTTGCCACCCACTTCACGGATAAGGTCATTGATGCCCTTACGGTCCGGGTCCCACCGGCGATGGTTGGAATAGATGATACCGAGATTGTCCCACTCACGAGGGCTGTCGGAGTCTTCGTCACGGTAAATCTTGATGGTGTGGCCCTTGTAGGCGACTTCCTTTTCGAGGTAATTGTTTCTGCTCATAGTGCTTGTTGTTTGTTCACTTTTACTATATCAAAGACCGTGCCGTACTGCGCCGGTCTGACAATTATTTACTTATTTCGTGCGATGATATAGTGTTCCTTGTGGTAGCCCTCGTGCAGGGCGAAACGCTGGGCTTCACGCTGGGTTGCGAAATAGCGACACTCGACGGTAGCTCCGTCCTGCCAGTAGTATTTGAGCACCCATTTGGCTCTCGTGTCATCACCGGAATAAAGGGTGAATCCGTAGTAGTTGATTTTCATAACTGTGTTACTTTTCACCTATACTATATCAAAGACCGTGCCAGTACATAAAAAATGCAGGTGTATCTCACGATAAACCTGCATCACAAGCATTATGGTTGAGAGTTGTTGGCTATTCTTCTTCTTCCTGTCCGAGCAACTTCCGGGTGACGGTCAGAATTGCACCGTCACGGGCTTCATCGTACCATTCGGTATCCGGGTTGCCACCGTAACTGGAAAAGTCGTGTTCTTGGTTTTCCTCGATGATGCCAATGGCCTGCATCACGAGATTGTGGGCTTCGCCGTAAACCCGGTCCTTGAACTGGTCCTCGGTTTCGTTCTCGCCCTTGACCATTCTGATTGCCTCGAAATCGTTGTCGTGTTCGACCGTTTCGAGAATGAGGTCCTCGATTTCATCATCGGACAAGTCCTCGATTTTCGGGAGAGGATTTTCCTGCCAGTCGATGATTTCGACATCGGCGATGTCATCGTTGCAGTATTCCCGGATTTCGATGTCCTGATTTTCCGGGCAGAGGTCGAGGTGTTCTTCACCCCAATCGATTGCCGCCTGAACGGAGGGGAACGCCTGATTGGGTTCGAGCAGTCCTGCCATAGTTCCGTCAGCGTGCTGGGGCTGATAATACTTGTAGTCGATTTCCGTAAGCATAGTGTGTTGTTGTTTTGATTTACTTTACCTATATCAACAACCGTGCCATTAGTAGCATCTGACCGCCCTCGATGATGAAATTTTTTGTCCATCTTCGAGAATGAGCCAGCTATGCTTCCCTGTCACTAACTCGACTACTTTTTTCCGGGCCAGGACCTTTGTCTGTCGCCAGTCGGCGTTAGGGTTGGCTATGAAGCAGATGTTATCGCCAACCCTAACTTCTGTGCCGAACTGGTCTGTCACTTTGGCATCCATACTCTGACACTATGACATAAACTCCCGGTAGTTGTCCATCCATCCGGCGATGCAGTCCTTGATGGCTTTCTCGTAGTCATCGTCATTCTCGCCCTTGCAGTAGTCATAGACTTCATAGGCAATCCGGTCGAGAGTCTTGAAGCGGAAATCCCGGACATCGATGGGGAGTTCGTAGAGTTCCGGCTTCGAAGAAAAGAAGGGCCGTCTTGCTTTGACAATGAGGGTAAGGACATCGTGCCGGTCAACTCGATGAACATCCGGGTAGAGAACACCGTAGAGGGTGCAACGGGTTCCACCATACTTGAAATGCACCCGGTCGGCGTCGTTGTCGTAACCGCCCATTTCAAGACGCTTGACGGATAACTTGGTGAGAGAATCGGCGATGAGGTCGAGATAGGCGTGCTTGGCTATGGCGTTGCCAGTACGCTGGGGGACTTTGATGTTCTTCATAACTTGGCTACTTTTAGATGGTGATGACTGCACCACCCCGGTTTTCGATGGCGAGATACGCTTCGAGCCGGGACGGATAAGGACCGAAGAACCGGGTGTCGATGGTTTTCCAGAACCACCTGCCCTTGACTTGGATTTTCTGCTTGATGATGATGTCACCGAACCAGATGACAATCCTCGATTTCACACGATACTGCTTCATAACTTCACTACTTTTTAGATGAAACGAAGCCGGAGGGCGGTAATCTGACCACGGTTGTCGTAGCCTGCGTAGAGGTTGTAGCAACCGTCACCAAGACCACTTTCGGAAACTGCACCAGTTTCGCCCATCATTCCACAATGGTGATGGTCGCCATCGAGGGTGATTTCGCAGGCACGGTTGTACCATTCCTCGGACTTGGGGGTTTCCTGCTTGGTGTGGTTCTCACGGTAGTCGCTCGCCTCGAAGAAGCCACACTGACCGGAGTCCACGCAACAGTGTCCGATGACCTTGGTCGCTTTCTTCTTGGGGGTGTGGATGTTGTTGATAGTGAGTTCGACTACACGCACGCCCCAACCGGGGACTTCGCCGTAAACGGCTTTTGCGATGTACTCACCCTTTCTGACTTCGACCTCGTGGTTGCACCAGATGTCGGGGTCGTAGCAGGGGTCGCTGGCGATAACCTTTCCCTCTTTGGTGAGGTTAAGGAAGCCAAGAGTGATAGTTGTTACTTCGATAGTTGCCATAATTGGTTTGTTTGTTGTTCATTTTTACTCTATCAAAGACCGTGCCGGGCGATAAAAAAGTAGCCCCGGAACAGAAAAAAATCTGAACCGGGGCCGAACAAACAACATTATGAGGATGAACTGGTTACTTTTTGGTGCTCACCTTCTCCACATTGTCCCAATGGATGATGATTTCCTTGTTGTCCGGATTCATATCCTCGTAGTCGTTGAGCATAATCTGGAGCTGGTTGATAGCCTGCTTCTCGGACTTCACATCGTGCACGGTGATGGTCCCGGTGAACTTGTAGGTTGCCATATATTGATTCGGTTAGATTTCTTTGACTTCGGTAATCTGGAAGACGGTCTCGTATTCCTCGTCCTCGTCAGACCAGAAATTAGGGTTCTCGTCTATAGGCGTAAGCCAAGACAAGTCGTTATCTTCATCGTCCTCACCATAGATGTCCTCGATGAAATCTTTGATGTCAGACCGCATCTGGTCCTGCAACTTCTTCTGGTCGCTGGAGCAGGCAATGAGTTCTGTGGTTTCGCCACGGCGCTGGGTGTAGACAAACATAGTTCGCTTACTTTTTGTAGTTGATAATCTGGTCGTAGATAAGGTCGGCGACTTGGTGGTCGAACTCGTAGATGTCGGCCCAGACAGTAGAACTGTCATCCGGGGAGTTGACTTGGATGGAAACGCAGTTCGTACCGTCCAGTCGCTTGCAGGCGACGGCTGACATAATGTCAGTGTGGCCGTTCATATTGCACATACCGTTAAGGTCGGAGAGCCAGATGCGATGGGTTTCACCCTCATCCTCGCCCTTTTCCTTGATGGTATCAAACATATTCTGCTCGCCGATTTCCTCGAACCAGAGCCGGGAAATTTTGCTCGGAGTAAGGGTGTCGAGCCAGAACTCGTCGTGACCTGCGTTACGCAGTTCGGTTTCTTTCTGATAATCGTCAATCATAGCGCTTGTGTTGTTTGTCTGTACTACTTCAAAGACCGTACCAAAGCGTTCACACGCTCGTGGAGTTTATTGGCTTTTCTCCACTCGTTGATGCAGTCCATCTGGGCTTCCCTGTTTCCCTGCTTCTTGTAGAGTTCAGCATCGCCCAGCATCCGGGACTCACGCTCGCCGAGAGCGCTACCGATGATTTCCAGTTCTTCCTTAGAGAGTTCCATATCTTTTGGGTTTTGGGGGTGGCTGGGTTGCCACCCCTTTTACCTATTCAAAGACCGTGCCGAGGCTACGCCACTTTGCTGAAAAAGTGGATGGACGAGTAGCAGTCACTGCCGTTTTCTTCGGTCACCTGCTCGTCGTCGCAGTTGTAGCCGATGTAGTCCATAAGGACATCGAGGTAGCCGTGGTCGTGCTTCCAGTCGCCCCAACTGATTTCGACCTCGACGGTGTTTTCGCTTCCGACGGAGCAGTCGTCCGCATAGAGACCGTTGTCGCTGAGGTACTTGGAAATCCGGGTGCAGTCGTCCTTGATGGTGTTGTCCGGGATGACGACCACTTGGTATTCACGGACATCCGTCTGGGCAGTTCCGTCGAAGATGACGAAATGGTCGCACCAGTCGTCATTGGTTCTTCCGTCCGGGAGCGTATGACCGGGCTCGACGACGGCGACGACAGTAGGAGTCTTGTCCTTGTTGATGATGTAGGTGTTGTTCTTTTCTTCGAGAACCCACACACTCTTTCCGATGATTTTTTCTTTGAGCATAGTATTGCTTGTTATGGTGTTACGCTTGTTGTCTATCAAAGACCATGCCGTACCGAAAACTAATTCGGTTATTTTTTCAACTTGTAGAATTCCAGCACTTCCAGCACAATGAACTCCGAGCCATTGTCCGGGCGCATAAGGTCAAGGAGACCGCTGATGCCTCGACCAGCGTAGAACAGGATAACGGCGTCGTCCTTGGGATAGGGCTCATCGCCTTTCTGGAGAGCGATGGTGTCCACCTGGTAACCTTTCTCGGTGTTGTCACCATCTTCCCAAGCCATCTTGACAATGGCTCGATTGGGCATCTTGTTGCCGTTGGCTTTGCGCCAGTCCCGGTACATCTTCCGGGCTTGGGATTTCTTATTCATAACTTCGTTACTTTTCGACATCATACATACGAGCGTAGAAATAGGTGTCCTTTTCCTCGTAGAGTTCGAGTTCGTGACCCAGGGACTTAGCCCAGTTGGTGAGGTACTGCTTCAGCCATTTGAGGACATCCTTGGACCGGACACCGTGGCACTTGACACAGAGCATAGCACTCACATCGCTGAAACTGACTTCGCAAAGTTCCCCGGTGTTGTAGAAGGCGAACTTCCAAGTGGTTTCGTTAAAGTAGGAGGCGTGGCTTTCGATGACATCGCCAGCGACACCAAACGCAGTTCTGATGACTTCGGCATCAATGGTCAGTCGCTCAGCCCACGGATACCGATGGAGCATAGTGTAGATGATATAAGGTCGTGCCATAGTCTTAATCTCTTTGATAGGTTACATCGAGGGCTTGATTGATGGTATCGACCGCATCAGCAATCTGGTCGGCGAATTCCATCGCTCGCTTGATGTCCTCTTCGGACATACCATTGTTGAAGAACACTTCGCCGTCCTCCAACCATCCTCTGAACGGCTCTGTGCCATTGTCCCGGAGGATGTTGTTTTCCAGCATACCGATAAGTTGCTCGGTGACTGCCTTTCTGATTTCGTTGTCTGTCATATTGTCTGTTATGTTTGTTCGATTACTTTTATTACAAAGACCGTGCCGTGGCGATAAAATTGTTCATATATTCCTCGAAACCTTGGTTAGATTTCCAGAGCGTACTGGTGTAGTCATCTGAAATCTGGTTCTGGACATCGCCCTGATGGTCTTTGTCGATATAAGTAACGGCGTAAAGCCCCCATTCCTGTTCCACCAGAATGAACATACCATAACCATCGACCACGAGAGCTTTCGCCTGTTTGTCCTCGTACACATAGTCTCTGATATAGCACCGGCCATAAGAAGCACGCTCGCCGATACTGATGACATCCAGTAAGGTCAGATTGCTTCTTTCTTTCAACCTGTCGATGGCGTGACTGGTATAGATGATTGGTATCTGGACGGTGCCGTTGGTATTGCTAATCAGATTGATGTACTGGTAACCTCTGGGCGTGGGGCAACAGAACAGGATTACCGGGGACAGAACGATGTCCTTGTTCATCCGATAAACAACCCAAGTCACCTGTACCTTGTTCTTTTTCGGCGTGGTGTACTTGACAGTCCCCAGAATCTTACGGTCTGTTACAGACTTGATTACTTTCCTGTATTTCTCCCTGATGCCATAGGAACGCTCGTAAACCCAATCAACATCCTGATTGAGTTCACGGAGCAGTTCCTGTTTGGTCATCGACTGGACAATCATCGCTCGCTTACTTTACTTTGTAGCCAGCCCATTTCAGAGTCTCTCTGGTATAGACGGCCTCAACCCAACCGCCGGTGAACTGGACCATTCTGACAGACGGATACCTGTTGAGGATACGCAGGGCGATGTTCGCATAGTTGCGACCGGCGACACACTTGATATACACCACATCATCGTTGGTGTTGAGAACACTCTTTTCGACCTCCACCTGATAGACGGTAGCGGACTTGTAGTGCTTCTTGATGAGGGCTTTGATTTCCTGTTCCATATTAGTAAATGTTAGCACACCTCTTGCTATGCAAAAGGCGTGCCGCTCGATTAGATTTCTTTGTACCAGATGTAAAGTTCCGGGGGACAGGAACCGTCATTCTTCGTATAGTGCCAATCTGTCACCTCGAAGCCCGGAATACCAGACAGTTCTTTCACGAGTTTCTGGATAGCCCTCGTGCGACCTCTGTACCTATCCCTGTCCATCTGGATAACGATTTCCTTGTTGGGGTGCCAGACGGTGATGGGATAAACGACAGTGGAACTGCCGGAAATCCAGTGGCTCTTCCAAGCGTGGTTCTTGAACAGGTTACTGTTCTCGATGATTTCGACTGCTTTGTCGATGGGCGTTTTCGTAGGCATAACTCTGTTACTTTATACGAGTTCGAGTTCAGATGCCTGTCCGAACATCGCCTCGAAACCCATCTGGCCCTCGGAGGACTTGTCCAGTTCCATACGATACACGAGTTCATCAGATTCGTTGACTTCCTCGTCAGAGATAATCTCACCGGGACGGACAAAGCCAATCACCTTGAAAGTGAGCGTGGGGTAGATGTCCTTGAACTTCACGACAGAACCTGTCTGAATCATTCTGTCCGGGTACAGGAGGTTGAGTTCCGGCTCATCGTTGCCGTCCTCGTACTGGGAGGTGAAATCCATAAGGGCTTCCGTGGCGTAGTCGTCATCACACAGGGTGATGCCCTTCTCTTTGAGTTGCCGCTCGAACTCGTATCCGAGCCAAGCCAGTTCTGCGTAAGATACTTGTCGTTTCATACTACTTGTTGTTGTTTACCTGTTTCTATGCAAAGACCATGCCGGGGCTACTCGTGAATCCCAATATCTTCATCTTCATCGCCTCTGGGGTCTGTCGCTTTGTCATACAGAAGCTCGCTGAATGTGGGGTTGAACATCCTGTCGTACCAGGTGCGCTTCCTGGGCTTCTTTCCGATAGGACCTTCTGACACATTACCGTTCACATAGCCCTTGGTGTAGCCACGGTTCAGGCGTTCAGGGTGCTTCTTGTTGTACTCCCTGTAATATGCTCGTCTGTCTTTTCCCATAATTCGATTACTTATATCCGATAACTTCGTACTTGATTGTTTCACCAATTGCTTTCGCAACACGCCTCAACCGTTTCACATCTTCCCAAGTGCAACCAGTGGTCGTCCGGTAGCAGTAGCCGTTGGAGTAGTACCAATCGACTGCGTAGATTTTCTGCCGTGCCATAACTCGATTAGATATTTTCGTTGAAGAATTCGTTGTAGACTTCGAGTTTCTGTTCGTCAGTCAGACTCTCCCACCAGTCGTCAGTGGCTTGGAGATAGATACCGGTCTCGCCGTCAAAATCCTCGTAAGGAATTCCACTGGCCTGCTCTCTGTCCCAACAGCCGTTGTGTCGCCACCAACCTTCAATGATAGTGTAGTTGTACTTTTTCATAATATTGTTTGTTTATCTGATACAGTATCAACAATCATGCCACTGGTAAAAAAAAGTGAACCGGGCGTGTCTCTCGACAAGCCCGGCTCTGGTAACATAACAAGCAATATGGAATATTAGTCAGGTATATAGGGAACAGGTTCTGTCAGGGCGTATAGTACTACTGCCACGCAGTACAGTTCCCATACCTTAATTTTCTGGTTGTCGTCATAGAACTCTTCCCCGTTGTCGTTCACGAGCCAGACAATGCCGTCTGTGGGAACAGTCCCGATTTTCGTTATCCGACCGGCAGATGTTTTCAGTCTGGCGTTGCCCCGGTACTGTTCAGGTATCTCGTACTCGAACTCGTGTTCGTTGTAGTCGCCTGTTTCGTCGTTCAGGATGTGCAGGGCGTTGGACAGAACCTGATGTACAGACTGCCACAGTTTCTCGTGTGCATCATCGAGGCGTTCAGCGTCCTGTTCATCTGTCTTGTAGAGGCCGTCTTCTTCTGCCTTGAACGGTTCATAGGCGGCAAGGTAGTCGGTGTAAGCGTCGTCCATCAGGTGGCGAACCTGCTCGAATGTCAGGATGTCTTCCATATCAGTAGTTCCGTTTGATGCCGTCATAGGTAACCTTGATAGTTCTCCCGGAATAAGGGGAAGATACCTTGCAGTCGTCAGAGTAGAGCATTTCCGTCTCCACGCCGAAGATGTTCCCGTTTTCCATCACGAGCGATACCGCAATCTTCCAGTTCTTGCGGGCGTCCGCTTTCTTCTCCGCTTCTTCCCTGTCGATGTTGAACGCACCCATCAGGTAATGCACGAGACTTTCAAAGAGCCGGGTAGTTTTCTCCCTGTCCACCGTAATCCAAACGGTGTCCATCTTGTCATTGTAGTCAATGACCATCTTTTCTTTTGCCATATTCTTTGTGTGTTGTGGTTGTACTGGTACAGGTATCAAAGACCGTGCCAAATAGGTACTCAATCGAGTACTTAATTAGTCGTCTGGTACGACAATGGGCTTTTTCGAGTAGGGCGACACGAGGTCGGCACCACCTTCCAGTGCTTCGCTTTCCACGGCGAACAGGCCCAGACCTTTCTCATAGTAGATTTCCAGTACGATGGGCGTGTTCCAGACATACTTCTGGGCTTCGTTCCGGTTCATACCACTTTCGACGAGTTCCTGTACCTTCGCCTTGAAAGCCTCTGGATAGTGCCTCAGATTGACGCTGATGCTCTCAATCTTGTCGGCTGGGCTGGCTTTGATGATGTCTGCCATAACTAAAACCCCCACTGCTTTCTCAGTTCTTCCCAAGAGGTGTACTTCGCATCCAGACCGTAGTCCGTGTTGAGAATGGCGACCACCATCTTCGAGTCCTCGGCGGTTCTGGTACCGATGTGGAAATCGAGGACATCGGTCACCGAGGGGCTTTCCTCTTTCCAGTCGTAGATGGTGAACACGATACCGTCCACTTCGAGGTCGAGTTCCATCGTGGTCTTTCCGTCCCCCGAACGACCAGAGTTCCGGATGCCGAACTTCTTTTCAAGTTCGGCCATGGAAGCCCGGACGGTTGCGTTGTGATAACTGGTTCCGTAGATACGGTCGTGGTCTTTCAGTTTGATGACTTTGCTCATAGTGCTGGGCTATTTCTTGATGATTTCAGAGTAGATGACGCAGTTGGACAGTTCCTTGTTGCCTGCGAGGGTGTTCCGGTCGGTGGAGGCGACCACTTTGTCAGAGGTGTCCACGGCATAGTAGATGGTTTCCACGGCACTGTTGCAGGTCTTGCGACCACCGTAGTTGTAGTGAGGGGTGAGGTCGGTAGTGACCTTGATAAGATGCTTGTCCTCTACCGTGACGATGTTGGCGGTGTTGAGGTCTTTGGTCTGCCCGGTGATGGCCTTGGTGAGCACCACGAACTTGTTCTCGTTGAGGTTCCCGGCGATTTCGCCGTATTCGTTCCACTGGGCACCACCCATACCGCCACCGCAGGACATAAGGATTTCCTTGATGGTTCCGAGGTTCTCCACCTTGTGCTCGCCAAAGGGAGAGCGAGAGGGTTCAATCTTGTAGGTCTTGTTCATATCGCTTGATGTTTGTTCACTTACTTACTTAGCAAGAACCGTGCCATCGGGAAGGAGCAGGCCCTTCATTCTGAGAAAATATCTCTCGGTGACGACCCGGTGGCCGTAGTCCTTCTCTGAAATGAGAAGCTGGCGTTCGTCCTCGGCTTCCTCCCGGCTCCCATAGACGACCCAATCGGTTTCATCAAACTCCGGGTCTTCCGGGCAGAGGTCGTTGTTGAACCAGTGCTCTGGCTGGTCGGCGTTGGACAGAAGGACATAGTTGTAACGAGAGTCACGAACATATTCCTCGATACTCTTGCCAGCTTCCTGGGCGTGCTGGGTCAGACGGATTTTGTACCGCTCCTGTTCTTCGACATCACAGATGCCATCGGGATACTTGGGAAACATAGTCTTATGATGTTTGTTCGGTTACTTTTATTACAAAGACCGTGCCGAGCCGGTACTCAATTGAGTTCCTACCCAGCACGGTCGCTGGCTGATGTGCTACTCTTCCTCGTTGAGGTTGTCTTCCAGACCGTCCTGCCACCAGACAACTCTGGCAGACACTTCGTCCTTGCCCTTGAAGTCGATGGGGTTGTCGGTCACGATGGTGCCCCAGAAATTGACGGTGAGGCCCAGATTGGCCTTGATGCTGACGATTTTGTCCCAGTCCCTTTCGGAGTGACGGCAGTAGTAGCGGTACTTGCCAATGGGCATTTCATCATCTTGGAAGTAGACGGACTCGTAGGCTTCGGCCTTGATGGGCTTCTTTCTCCGGTTGATGCGGATGCGGACCATCTGGCGGTGGGACTTCAGCAGTTCCGGAAACTCGGTGTCGTAAACTAAACCTAATGCCATAATGTTAATGTGTTACTTGGTTACTTTACTGATAGCAAACTTCGTGCCGTGGATTACTCAATTGAGTACCTAAGGGGTGGTGGTGCGGTGTACGGGGTCTATTGTACGGGTCTTGCATCACCACCCCATCCGGTTATCAGCCTACTTCGGGGAACTTGTAGAGTCGCTTTCCGTCCTTGTTCTTGGGGGTGCTCCAATCGGAACGATAGTTGTCATCCCACACCTTGGTGGCGAGGGCGAGGACCTTGGCCTTGTCCATCTTGTAGAGGGCATCTTGATAGGTCCGGAGGAACTCATAGACTGCGTAGCGAGCATTGTTGGTGTACTCACCATAGCGGTTCGTGGTCTTGGGGGTGATGAGGTTCTTCTTCACATACTCTTCGTGAGCACGCATCTTCCGTTCCTTGGTCTCCCTTTCTTTGCGTTCCTTGATGTCCTTGGCGATGAGCCAATTCTCGGCAATCCACTTCATAGCGGAAATGACCTCGGCTCGCTCAACACGGAGCGGAGAGTGCCGTTCCTCACGGACACCATAGCGGTCCGGCTCATAGTATTCGGCCTTGATGACCACCACATTGTTCCACCGGAAATCGTTGAGGGAGCAGCAATCGTCCCCATCGGTGGAGTCGCCTTGCCAATAGACATCAACATAGATGTTGCCCTTGCTGGTGAGGGTGAAACCCTTGACTTCGTGATTCCAATTGAATTCCACATCAGCCGGAATCTCATAGTTGGAATACGGATGTCTGCCGTACTTTTTGAGGACATCACCCATCACGGAGAGGGCGAGGGAGAAATTCTTGTCGGCATTCGCAAGAATGTCACGATAGAACTTGGGAGTCTTTTTGGTTTGTGTTGCCATAATGCTTGTTGTTTTGTTACATAAGCAAGTATATCAACAACCTTGCCAAACCGCAAAAAAAAGTAAACAAATTGCATTCCGGCCTTGTGCTATATTAAGGTATGCGTGCGTGTGTGTATAGAATGACTGAAAGTTTTTCCAATTAGTGTGTAAGAATTGAGTAGCTTGTCCGTACTATGTTATGCAGACCAACGGCCAGGGCCTGGGTGGTCACTGAAAAAAAGTGAAAATCCTATGTAAGATTTTGGTTGTGTTTGCGTATAATATAGTGGATGGACACCGGATAGCTCCGGTAGCTCACTTGAAAAAAGTTGAGTTCGTGCGTAATGTTTCTCCGCATAGTCCGTATATTAAGTAGAAACAACTCATATCTCTTGCTTATGAAGCAGAATCTTATTTGGGCGAACCGTTACGGTCGCACTGGGGAACTGACAAGTTCCACTCCGTTCAAGTCCTTTGAGGACGCAATCCGCTACACCGAAGAGGTTGTAGAAGTGTTCAACCAGTCCGTTCCGGACAAGTACCGCCTTAACCGGAAAGGTGCTTTCCTTTGGGGGGATAAAGGGGGGTACACAATCCGGATTGAGAAGTCCGGCTCTCCGTTCCTCTATGTCCGTGATGCGTGGGTAGGCATATCCGCAAACTACACGGAGTACATTCCCAAAGAGGATTGGTTTATCAATCTGCTCCTGGGGTGGTTCGGTATCAATACCGGAAAACTGGTGGAGTTCGCAGAGCAGTTCTACGCACAACACCTTGAACGGATATTCTGCGAGGAATACCTACTGGACATTCAAGACCAGTAGGTCAAAAAAAGTGACAAAGTTGCGTGTCGGACACCAGTTTGGCACGCAACTTGAATAGTAGTTGGTAAACCAATACAACAAGCATTATGGATTTCAATTTCATTCCGACCAACACGGTCAAGAGTAAGTACACCGAGGAAGAAAGACTGGAAATGGTCTGCAAGGCGTTCCTTACCAAGCGTTCCAATGTCTATGACGGACGCAATCACTACGCACCCAAGGTTGGTGTCTGCAAGACCACCGATGGCAACTTTACCTTTGAGAGCGAGTACGATGTTGCTCACGGCTCTAAAAAGGACTTGGGGTTGGAGTTCCTTTTCTATCCCACCACCGAGGAAATCCGCACCGCCCTTAACGAGTTCAAGAAGAAAGGGTATTTCCCCTACTATGACAACGATGTCTGCTACTACGGCTATGTGACCGACAAGAACGAAATCCGTGGTGCGTGGACTATTATGAAAACCCAGTGGCTTTAACCAGTAAACACCGCACTACTATGGCAAGGAAGATGATAGAAATCGTGTGCTATAACCGCATTGAAAAGTGGCATAGCCGTAAGAACGCACTCCGGTTTTTCCGTGATTGTGCCCGTAACTGCGAGGGTGCAGAAAGAGACCGCTACATAGAAATCGTATGGGATTTGGAAGATGGTCTCACACGATGCCACGATAAGTCCAGTATGGAGTATGGTGTTCTTGTCAAGAACAACCTCTACTACACCACCACCGCACCGGATGGTAGCCGTGACTATGACAATAAGGTTTGGTATTCGGAGGACTGACCTATGACCAAGGAAGATATTAAAGCGAGAATGGGGTTCGAGTATAGCACCCTCTCCAATATGATTTTTATGCTCACTGGTCGTGACACCCGTAGCCGTTCGTATTCGTGTGGTTATAACCCTCACAAGATGGAAATCTACTCGCACGGAACGAAAGGACTGGGAGTTCCCCAGTTCAAACGGACAATCCTGTTCAATGAGGTACACCTTTCCTACCAGTGTATTCTTGTCCGTTTCAATAACGATAAGGAGTGGATTTCCATTGACTTGCAGACTGGCAAGTTCTATGGCTACAACACTGACAAAGTGGCACAACTGATTTTCGGCAAGTATGTCACTCCGGCAGATGTGCTGACTCACACCAAGACCGCACTGCGTGAACTACTGGAAGAATACACCAAGCAAATCAAAGAAGTTCTTGATAGACCTTGGTTTCGTATCTAACTGGCACGCATCTTGCATATACACCAGTACAACCAATAACACATTCGCACTATGGGATTAGACATTTCTTTCCTCCGCTTTAAGCGGAGCGAGTACCAAAGGTACAACGAAGATGTGGAGAAGTGGCTTGCCAACAAGCCGAAGTCCGCAAAGATGAATAACAAGCAGTTTGAGAAACTCTCGCCGGAAAAGAAAGCCGAGGTAGAGGAAGAAATCGGCAAGTGGCACGAAACTCGCCCCGACACCGAGAATTACGGAATGGAGGACATCGGCTATTTCCGTAAGGTCAATTTCCTTATCGCTTTCTTCGACTACTCCGAGAACTGCGAGGACAAGGAAATCACGATTGAGGAAGTGACCGACCTACTGGAAAGGTGCAGAGAAATCCTCAAACACAACTCCAAGAAGAAAGCGGAGGCTCTGCTCCCCACCACCAGTGGTTTCTTCTTCGGAAGTACCGACTATGACAAGTGGTATTTCTCCGATGTCAAGGCAGTCCGTGACTGGTGCAAGGGCATCCTCGCCAGTGTCAAAGACCACCCCACCGAGGACTACATTCTGCTCATCAACTGTTGGTGGTAATCCCACCGCCAACGCACGAAGTAAGGGAGCTAACCGCCCGTGTCCAACTTTCCGGCTGACTCCCTTACTTTTTTTTACCAGTGGCACACAATTTGATTACTTTTCAGTAAACCAAACAACAAGCATTATGAAGATTGACATTTCCGATTTCAAGAAGGGTTCGTTCATCAAACTGGATGTGGTGAACCCCCAGTGCGAGTCCTATGGTGCTTTGCAGATTATGTCCGTCAAAGTCATTGTAGAGAAGTTCTGCACCCGTTGGGAGGACTTTGGTGGCTACCACCGCCCTTACACCGATGCGGACTACATTGACCGTCAGACCATCATCATCAAGTTGAAGAATGAGAAAGGCAAGGTCTTTGAGCAGAGATACTGGCTTGATGAACTGACCGACCCCAAGTCCGATTTCCCCAACCTCGTTCTGCTCACCGCTACCGACTGGAAGTCCGCACACGATGAAGTGCAGAAACTGGTTTCCAAGGAATGGCTCAATCGTTCCTATCGTGAACTTGGTCACACCGTCAATGGTGTCTATGCCAACATCTTCAAGCACTCCAAGATTGAGGGGAGCGAGAAAGCACTCCGTGTCAATGAACTGGTGGGCGAACTGGTTGAACTGCTTTCAGTAAAAAAGTAAGCGAGTACGGCACGGTCTTTGATAGAGGATAAGTAAAAAGCAACCAACTATGTGCAAAGAAAAACATCTTATTGAACCCGTGGACACTGAACACACTTGGGAAGTTTGCCCCCATTGTGGTGAGGAAGTGATGCTTGATGCAGAACTGAAAGTCCAGACCTGTCCGAACTGCCACAAGCGCATTGTCACTTGCAGTATGTGCCTTGCGTGCGACAATCCCAACGATAGCAACTACTGCACCAATTGTTGCCTTTGCTATCAGGCAAATCAGGAGAACCTGAATGCCGAGGCCGAGAAGAAGATTGATGCGATGGTAAAGGCCGACAAACTCCACGAACTCACCGAGAAAGTTCAGGGTGCGTTCATCGGTGCGAAGTACCAAGGTTGCTCTTGGGGTGAGGAAGAACTGACCAAACTCATTGGCAAGCCTATGCACCAGTACGATGATTGCATCGATGATGGTGCTGATGGTGACGAAACCGAGGACATCTATGTCCGGAGAGCGTGTTTCACCACCGAGAACCACGGACTGTCCGTTCGCCTCTACTACGGTGATGTGACGATGGAAATCGGATATGTTGATGTTTCCGAGTAGTTACGGCACGGTTTTTGAATAGCTATCAGTAAAAGCACCAAGACTATGCAGAAAGCAATTGAAATTAGGAACAAAGCGGTCGCAGACCTGCTCGCCCACGCAAAGTACGAAATCCGGAACATCATTGACTACCGCATCCGGTTGGGTGAAATGGAGGAAAATCCGGACGAGGAATACTACGAAGTTCCGGTCAGCGGTTTCGGTGGAATGCTCCGTTGCCCCACCGTGGAAGTGACCGTCACCAACACCTATGACGAGTCGGTCTGCAACGAAAGCCGTTGCATTGAGGAATTCATTGACCTTGATGGTACGGTTTCCATCCGGACGGAAGAGGGTGACGAAATCTCTCTGCGTGAGCTTTCCTTTGACAACCTCGTTGATGTTGTCACCTTGTTGGAAGATATGTGGAGCAACCTCATCACGAACAAGACCAAGTAACCAACCAACATACAACCTATTAACCCATCTAAATTCTATTCGTAGCTCATATTCAATGTGTGGGGGAGTGGCTTGCAGTGATGCACGCCACTTTCATTTTTTATAGCTAACTGAAAAAGTAATCAAGTGTATTTGGTATGGTTTTTGAATAAGGAAAAGTAAACAAGCAACAAGCACTATGGTCAAGGACATTTACTATCTCAGCACCTCCGTCCGTTTGGAGTTAGCCACCGGACAAATCGTGTATGCCCACATTGATTTCCACGAGAACACCAACAATGTGGATGCCACCATCAAGCAGATTACTGACGGAAAGGTCAAGGTTCTCGGTTTCGGCCCGTTCAAAAAGGAAAGGTGTGGCAAGTCCTATCCGGTGTCCGCACACGAAGAAATCAAGGTCTGCGGTATCCGGTTCAAGAAAGACACCATCAAGTCCGTCAGTGTTTTCCCTCCGGACGGAGAGGTTTCCACCCTCTGCTTTCACTACACCAATGACAAGAACCTTATGGACTCTTGCTCCTTTGGCATCAATTTTGATGGCGAGTACATCAAAGAAATCTTCAACAAACTTAACATCAAGAGGTAATATGGCAAAACTCGGTGACAAAATCCGCATCATCAGTATGCAAGGAGAACCCCACTACAATGGCAAGGTGGGCATCATCAACCACATCGGAAAGGACTGCGATGGCCAGACCTACTATCGTGGCACTTGGGGCGGTCTTTCCGTCTATCCTGAAACCGATTCCTTTGAGGTTATCTACTAATCCCTGATGACTATGGCAAAAGTAAGAACGAAGAAGATTACCCACACTGCGTGGTGTCATCTTGATGAACAAACGAGAGAGCGCACTCTCCGTCAGGTTCTCGGTCCGCATTTCCGTGACTATATGGTTGCGGATTCCCTGAACAAGAATTTCATCTTTTGGGATGTCATAGCACTCAAAGTGCGTGTGTCCCTTGATGCGTCCGTCAGGCTGGTTGTCAATAGCACTTGCTATATCCGGTAATCTCCGGCACGCATTTTGAATAGGGATGAAGTAAACAAGCAAGCATTATGACTGACGAGCAGAAAACCAAATTGGCTGAAAATGCCTTGAAAGCCATCAAGAAGGCTATCAGCGAGGAAAAGAAGAACCTCAAGGAACACCCTTACATTGAGCGAGCCTATCCCTATGTGGAAATGGGAATCACGATGAAACACGGGTGGATTGGGGCAGATGGCGAGAAGTACCGCCTTACCATCAACCCCAATTGGCACGGACACGATAAGCACATCGCAGAAACTGACACCCGTTCCGAACTTGAAAGTGTCATCCGGATTCTTTTCGGATTGCTGAACAAGCAGATGGAAGTCAAGGGATGGAAGTATCTCAAGGTGGTGCGTGACTACGCAATCTTCGGCACGGGTTGGTATCGTGAAAAGGTGGAGTATCCGGCTATGGTCAGCCTTTTGGACGAGCCTTGCAAAGAGTTCCGGTCCTTGCAGAACTACCTCAAGAAGTTCTCCGACTACACCATTCCGGAGTTCACTATCTTCAATGTCCGTATGGGCGGTAAGAGGGGCGAACTCTACTGCGAGGAAAGCGAGCGAATCTACCTTGACAACCAACCCAAGAGGTGTGCTGAAATCCTCGCTGACCTCCGGAAGTATCGTGGCACGAAAGACACCATCACCCTCAATTTCGGCACGGAAAAATGGATTGACCCCATTGACTACGAATACTCTTGCAAGCACGAAATAGAGTGCGATGGCGAGAAACGCAGTTATGTCAAAATAGCCATCAAGTCCCCGTCCGGTCGCAACAAGTACGAAACTAAAATCTTCTAACGAAGTATCCATAGTGTGTGTGTATCCGGTGGCCCTTGCAAGAAATTGCGATGGGCCACCAACTTTTTCAAAAAAGTAATCAAGTTTGGTATGGTCTTTGATAGAGGTTACAGTGAACAACAAACAAACAACATTATGGAATTCATCAACAAAATTGAACTGCAAGGCACTGTCGGTAATGTGAACATCAACAAGGTTGGTGACACCTCGGTAGCTCGTTTCTCCGTCTGCACGGAATACTGCTACAAGTCCACCGATGGCGCTATCGTCATTGACTGCACTTGGCACAACTGCACCGCTTGGGAGTCCGGCAAGAACAAGATTGCGGACATCGCAAAGGGCAAGACCGTCCACCTCACGGGCAGAATCCGGAATTTCCGTTTCGTGAACGCTGACGGGAGCGAGCGCACGGGAAGTGAAATCATCGTCCACGAAGTCCACACCCTCTAATTCTGCAACTTTTTCAAAAAAATGTTTGCGAATTAGAAAAAAGTAACTAACTTTGCATCCGAACCCAATAGACAAACACACTATATGGAAAAGAAAAACTACCTCTCTGAACTCCTTGCCAAAGGATTCACCCCTGAGCAGAACTCGCTCGCTATCTCCCTGATGCTCGCAGTGGACAATGACCTCTACGAGTTCTTCATCAAGCAAGCCGTGCTTGTCATCTATCTGACCAAGGGCGAGCGCAACCCGTCCACCGAAGAAGTTGCCGAGCAGATGGTCAAGTGCGTGAACAAAGCCTCCCGTGTCCTGAAACAAGCGGTGGATGCCTATCAGGAATACCTGAACCGTGGGGACAAGGCCATCGTGGAGGGAATGGCTTTCGCCTACATGATGATGCAGGCGAGCCAGCAGGCCCTGAAAGACCAAATCTTCAAGGAGCATTTCGGTGATATTTTCAATAAAGCCGAGTAACTCTGCAACTTTTTTTCCGGTGTGGCACGAAACTTGATTACTTTTCTTGTGGAGTGCCACTACCGGACACCCAAAAACGAAGTTTAACTCTAACAACACACAAAGAAATGGACACTATGGTTTCCTACTCCAATGACGGTCTTGCGACCAAGTTCCTCACCAAGGATGACATCCGTGCCATCGCACCCAAGGTCTTCTGCGCTGACAAGACCAACCCCAACCTTTCCGACCGCTATGTCTATGTCGGCACTGAGAAGGTCATTGATGACCTCGCTGCCGAAGGCTGGCTTCCCGTGGATGCCAAGCAGCAGAAGATGCGCAAGCAGACCTCCGTGCGCTCCTTCCACATCGTGGCCTTCCAGAACCCCAAGGTGGCCATCCGTCGCACCGACTATGTGGATGCCGAAGGTCGCAACTACGATTTCGCCCGTGTGGTGGAAGTGCAGGACGAGAACGGCAAGGTCATCGGCTACGAAGGCACTGACCGCTACGGCCACACCTTCCCCGTCTTCAAGCAGAAGTCCGTGGAGTGCTACCCTCGCATCATCCTCACCAACTCCTATGACGGGTTCAATGCCTTCACCTTCCGTGTCGGTATCTACCGCCTCGTCTGCTCCAACGGCCTCGTGGTCTGCACCGACTCCTTCGTGGACATCAGCATCCGGCACATCAACTACACCGAGGAAAAACTCCGTGAGGTCATTCGCTCCGCTATGTCTGCCGTGGACGAGCAGATTGGGACTTTCAACGATATGAAGTCCGTGGCTCTCGTTCCGGAGCAGAAACGGGAACTCGCCATCAATGCCCTCCGTTTCCGCAAGGGACTGCCGGACGATGCCCCTATGAAGGCTGACGAGGAAGGCATCGCAGACCTCCTTGAACCCACCCGTGACGAGGACAAGGCCGACACCCTTTGGGCGGTGTTCAACATCATCCAAGAGAAGATTACCAAGGGCGGTGCGGTGGTCGGCATCAACGGCAAGAAGGCCCGTAAGATGCGTGGCATCGTGTCCTTCGGCAAGGACATCGACATCAACCAGCGCCTCTACAAGTCCGCTATCGGCTACCTCAACGATGACCGCACCATCCGGCTTGAAACCGAGGTCGCCTAAGCACCAACCCAACCAACCAACTAACCAAGATTGCCACTCCGAAAGGGGTGGCTTTCTTTTTAGGTACTCAATTGAGTCCAACCCGTGCGTAATGTCCTTTGTTTTGCCCTACAATCAACTCAAATTACAAATCCATAGTCTTGCTCCATCCAGTATCATATAAGCCTATTTAGGTACTCAATTGAGTCCTTACTACTGGATACTGGTAACATATCATAGATTATATCTTATCCCAGTTTTTAGCCAGTAAAACATAATATAATATAGCTTGTTCTTACTGGTACTGGTATGCGTGTACTGGTGCTTGTATTTACTTGTACTATACTGGTTGTACTTTGGATTTTACTGGTACTGGACAAGCCAGTATGCACCCAGGTGCACAAGCACACCCAGGACGCACCTGGACGGACACGCACGCAACACCCCAACCCCCTTTTATTCCCCCTTGCCCCTCACGGGAACGCTCATACGCACACACCCCCTTTTATCCCCCTCGTGGCTTTCGCACACAACACACACGCACCAACCCACACCCCCTTTTATTCCCCCTCCCCTGGTCACCAGGCAAGCCGTGGCAACCGGATGCTCACGCATACATACGCACACCCCCTTTTATTCCCCCTACCGGTCAAACACCGGCCTATCACAACCTGACATTTTGTCACTGACAACCTGACAGCTCCCTACCTGACAAATTGTCAGGAAAAAAAGTTTTTCATTCGCCTACTTTTCCGGCACGAATTTTGCAACTTTGACGGGAAACAACACACACAACGCACTATGAGCAACACTATCAAGCGAATTTGGTCTAAATTTCAGACCGCAATCTTTGAATGGGTTAAGAACCCTAAAAACGGCTCTTGCACTGTCAATGCCGTTGCCGGAAGTGGCAAAACCACCACAATCGTGGAATGTGCCAATATCGTGGGAAACTCCGGTATGTCCATTTTGTTCCTTGCTTTTAACAAAAGCATTGTGAACGAACTCCGTGGCCGTCTGCCTATGTCCGTGGATTGCAAGACCTTGCACTCCCACGGCTTTCGTGCCTTGATGAAGGCCGTGAAAGGCCGTATCGTGACCGATGACAAGAAATGGCTTGATTATATCAAGACCAACCTTTCCGTCCTTTCTAACACCACCTTTCCGGACACTACGGAGGGCGAACTGATGAAAAACGGCTTTATCACCAACTGCAAGAACTTGCTTGACAAATGCCGTGTCAATCTTGTCAAGTCCGGTGAAATCCGTAGGATTGAGGAAATCGCAGACCATTTCGGCTTTGACCTCACGGGTGACGAAGTTTCCGTGGTTTCTACTTGCCTTTCCACGGCCTACCGCCTTGATACCACGATTGATTTCGTGGATATGATTACCACCAGCGTTTTCTCTGCAAAGCGTTACATTCCGAAGTACGACCTTATCTTCGTGGATGAAGCACAAGACTTGAACAAGGCACAACAAGAACTGCTCCTTGCCTCCCTTGCTCCCAATGGCCGTTTCGTGGCCGTAGGCGACCCGATGCAAGCCATCAACGGCTTTGCCGGAGCGGACTGCGACTCGTTTGCCAACCTTACCCGTAAGGCCAATAACAACGAACTCCCCCTTTCCGTCTGCTATCGTTGCGGTAAGGCACAGATTGACCTTGCAAAGCAGTATGTCCCCTATCTCAATGCCTTTGAGGGTGCTTGCGAGGGCGAAGTCAAGCACACCACCCGTTTCAATGGCTTGCAGTCCGGTGATATGATACTCTGCCGGAAGTCTGCCCCCCTTGTCGGCCTCTGCCTCAAACTCATAGCCAATGGCATTTCTGCCAATGTCAAAGGCCGTGATATTTGCGAGGGACTGAAAACCCTTGTCAATAAGACCAAAGCACGCACCATTGGCAAACTCTATGAGAAACTTGACCACGAAGTGGAACTTGCCCGTGGCCGTGCCGAACGCAAAGGTATGGAGGCCGATACCGCCCCGTTCGTGGTTTCCCTTATGGACAAAGTTGCGTGCATTGAAATCATAGCCGGAACTTGCTCCGATGTGCCGGAAGTCCTTGCGAAGTTGGACAACCTTTTCGCTGACAACATTTCCGGAAATGTGGTTACCCTTTCCACCATCCACAAGGCCAAAGGGTTGGAGGCCGACAATGTTTGGATTATCGTTCCGGACAAACTCCCCCTCCGGTTCAAAGGCCAAAAGGCGTGGGAATATCAGCAAGAACTCAATCTCTGCTATGTGGCCTACACCCGTGCGAAGAAAGTCCTTACCTTTGTGGACTTGAACGAGGAAGAACTTGCCTCCTACCAGTTCTAACCGGACACAACCAACCAACCGAAAAAGCCAATCCCACGGGGTTGGTTTTTTTGTGCTTTCCGGACAAACTGCGTATTCGCCCCGTAGAGGCCGTTTCCTTGCCCGTAGAGCCACTTTGTATGCAAAGATGATAACTTGCTTATCCGTGGTGCTGAAAGTGGCTGAAATCGCCTTATTTTGGCTTGTGGCTTTTCCGGCTTTGCGTATGTACATACGCAACCCCCCTTTATATTCCCCCCACGGACTGAATAACTTTGCAACTTTTTTCAGTCAGTCATAACTTGTGGCACGAATGTTGATAGAGGATAGGTGTAGTTCATTGACAAGCACCCGTCCCCACGAAAAAAAGTGAAAAAATTTTCACGGACTTTCGCACTACGGCACGGTCTTTGCTTATCAAGGAAGTGAAGTTCATTGACAACTCTGACACAAGGTTTAGGTGGGTATGCCTACCCTCCACCGAAAACCTTTGGCACAAGCGGTAGGCATAATCTTTACATCAAAATCAAAGATGAAAAAGATTGTCAAGGTCGCTGACCTTATCAGCATCGTTCGCACGGCGAAAGCCAATGGTCAGTTTGCTACCATTGAGGGCGAACACAACACCAAGTTCAACCAGTTCCCCAACGAGGAATTCTGCACTGCAAAGGGTATCACCCTTGCAAGCGGTAAGGGGAGCAAGGTGCTGAACGAGCCGTTCCGTTTCAACGGACTGCCCTACACCTATCGGTTCAAGGTGCAGTTCCATTTCGGTCAAGACTATGACCGCACCCTTGCCGCTTTGGGGGGCGAACGGAGCGAGAACGGAGCGAACAAGCCAATTGACCACTTTGGCGGTATCGCAATCGGCTACCCTACCACGAACAATGTCTGCCTTGTCTATATGCAGGGCGACTACAAGGGTATCGGGTATTTCCTTAACGGAAACGAGGTTACCGATGCGGAAACCCTTGCCTACATCAAGGGCTACAAGTCCGTCAGCAAGCCGCAGTTGGTGGAATATCGCACCATCGGTGTCCGCAACATCCGTAGGGTTGCAGTCGCTGGCGAAACCTACGAGGTCGCTATCAGCGAAATCACCCCTACCGAATACGATGCCCTGTGTGTCGCTTTCGGTGCAGAACGGAGCGAGCCGAAACCTACCACTCCCACGGAGAAAGGTTACCCCAAGGTCGGTTAGTCCAACCTACACCACAAGATAAGGGTGCAGTCCTCACAAGGGATTGCACCCTTTTTTTGTGCCCATACGCATACCCCCTTTATCCCCCTTTTGTCCGGTGGCACTCTGGTGCTACATACGCACGCACGCATATACGCACCCCCTCTATCCCCCGTGCGTTATCGGTCTATGACCTATACTTTCTCCCGTCAAGTCAAAATAAGGCCATTTTAGACACTATCTCCCGTCAAGATGAACAACTACACTACTGATACCCTTTGAGTCGATTGTAGGCCATTTCTGATGCCTCTACGGGGATTGTACGGGACTTGTGTCCGGTGCCACTACGGGTATGGTCCGGATACCCCGTCCCCCGTACACCCCCTCCCTCCCGTCCCCCAAGGGCCACCCCCTTTTTTGCCACCCACAGTTGCTTACGATAAATTTTTTCCTGGTAGAGCTTTCGGTTTCCAAAAAGGGCTTTCCAAAAAATTTTTTCCCAGAAATTTTCGAAAAATTTTTAGGGGTACCCCCTTTCTCAGGAATACCCCATGCCAAAAAATTTTTTCCCCAAAAAATTCTGAATTTTTTTACGAACTGATACTCTGGACTGGTCAGTTCAACCTATTTATACGCAAATACAAACGACATGACATACGAGACTTACCAAATCCCTGAAAAACACCTCAGGACCCTTCAGAATTACAAAGCGACGCTCCTTACCAAGAAATATATTAAGGAACACGGAATTGAGCCACCGGAAAACGTCAAAGCTGGTTTCATGGA
>JAEEGL011108576.1_pt1 | contig 24714 bp, 15 predicted proteins | sample 9134231 | NCBI WGS metagenome assembly JAEEGL01 (sample SAMN16246548, study PRJNA631951) | gut metagenome | biome: gut microbiome; feature: rumen; material: fiber-attached | host: Bos | place: Iran: Karaj | collected 2018-10
TCGCGATATTACCGAGGGAACTGGCCGCGAACTAGGCGAAGGTGACACCAACTATCTTGCTTTCTATGTAGGTTGGTGTGCTGATGAAACCATCTTTGATTCTTCTTATAACTCCACCACCAAACCAACGGCCTTTTCTACCATTCTTGATGCTTCTCAAGGGCTAATCGAGGGTTGGAATCTTGGCGTCGAAGGCATGAAGCTTGGCGGTATTCGTGAAATCACTATTCCTGGCGAATTAGCTTATGGCGAATCCCGTGAAATCTGTGGCGGTACGAGTAAGCCACTTAAATTCATGATTATGGCTCTAGCAAACGAAGGTGATTTGGGTGATCTAGCAGCTCGTTTTAAGCTTGCTCAAACCAAACTTCAATACGCCTACTATGGTCTCGATTACGACCAAATGATGAGTGGTGACGAAGAAGAAGAGTCTGCGGAGGGCGATTCTGCTGAAGGTGCAGCCGAAACTGCAGAATAATTATTTAAAATGGTGGGCAAAAAAACAAAAAAATACTTGCTGCCAAATAACTTATGCTATAATAAAAGTATGAAAAAGAGTAGTGCGAGGTTGTCTTTAATTGCTTGTCTTTTGATAATTTGTGCACTATTCATTTTGTCTCAGCCTACGATGTCACTCTCGAGCAGTACTACTATTAATGTAGTTTTCGAGTTCGAAAAAACTTTGCAACTTACAGTCTCTGATCCAGAAATGATTATCGAAAATCTCCTTCCGGGCACTTCAGACAATACCAACGAGATTTCGGTCAACGTCGCCACAAATAGCGAGACGGGCTTTATTATGGATGCCGCTGTCGGCGAGCGCCTTCGTCCGTCTACACGTATTCCAAACATCATCGATGGCGAGACTTATTTTTCGAGCGTAGGTCTCAACAAAAAAGTAACTTCAATTCCGGCCGGCCAATGGGGCTATTCCATAGATCATGGCGCCACCTATTCGGGTCTGCCAGATTATCGCGATGTCCACCCTTCAGATATTTTCATTGAATCTCACGAAGCAGCTAATATGTCTTTGCCGTTTTTAGTGGGTGCCACCTCGGCCGATGACCAGGCGCGTGGTATTTACTATACTCCGATCACTTTCCGCGCCGTCACCCGCCCAACCGTCCCAACCATTGATACGATTTTGTACATGCAGGAGATGGATGAGACGATTTATGAATCCATGAAAACGGAAAAACAATACCAGCTCATGGATAAGCGCGACGGCAAAATGTATTTTATCTCCAAGCTCAAAGATGGCAACGTCTGGATGACTCAAAACCTTGACTTTGACCTTTATGATGGCATTACTCTCGACCCAGATACTTCCGACGTAAAGGTTCCTACCACGATGGATTTAACGCCGCTAGGCCAGAACCGGGGGCGATCCGAGCATTCCTACTACTACGACAATTACATGTTTGACCAAGGGAATTACTACTGTCCTAATGGGTATTGCTATAGAACCAGTGATTTGGTTTCATTGGATAGTCTTGAGCCGACAGATAAAGATAACCACTATGCGCTTGGCAACCGCTATTCTTATGCGGCCGCCACAGCCAACTATTTTCCACAGTGTCCAAAATACGAGGTGAACAGCGGTGAGTATAACGCCTGTCGAGATAGATATAATAATGAATACAGCGGTAAGGATAGCGAAACGTCTATCTGTCCAGCCGGCTGGACTTTGCCGTCCTCGAACTATCAAAATGGCTTATCTGTAAAGAGTTTGGGTGTAGCGATCGGATTCCCTAAAGAATATACTACGTATTCAGGGAACTATGCATTATTTCTAGAGCCGTTATTCTTTGTGGGAAATGGTTATGCATATGTAGGAGAGAGCTATTTTGAAAACTATACTAATAATGGATATAATTATGCGTATTATTGGACATCTACAGTCAGTGGCGCTTATTATGCTTATTATATTTATTCATACTTATATACAACAAGTAAAACCGATTCAGCTACCGGAAATTCTATTTATTACCCGTACGGCGGATATCTTAGTACGTCCACCAGTACATACAATCCATATTACTTGCTTCCGCTTCGCTGCGCCGCCCGTGCACCACAATATACAGTAGAATACTACATGAATGAAAATGCCGTTGAAGAGCCATATGCTACTTGGAAATCAGCAATGGCTTGGAGTGGTAACAATACCGTAAAACCAAGCAATCCGTCTCGCACCGGATATAGATTCCTTGGTTGGGGTACTAGCCCAAAAACCGTTGAGGCTCGCTATGAAGCTAGCTCCACTATTAAACTCGACTCATATCATACTAAGCTATATGCTGCATGGGAGAAACTCGACGACGATGATATGATGGAGGGTAGCTATACATTCGAAGCAGTACTCCGCCGTGCCGGCAAAACTACCGTAGATGGATACTATAATATCCAGGATATCGATAGTGAGATTTGCTCACAGGTAGACATTGGCGAAAAGATGATCGTGCGTGACAGTCGAGACGGTAAGCTCTACGAAATCGCCAAAGACAAGCTCTCGGTGGATGCAAAATTTGGCACTTGCGTGATGCATGATGACTTGCGCCTTGGTAGTATAACCGATTCATATGTACTTACGAGTGAAGACTCAGATGTTATTAGTGATTATACTCTTCCGGCAGTAGAATCAATTCTGTATAATTATGATACCTTCCAAACTAATTTTATTATGGATAATAATGATTATGTAGATGATAGTACCGGCAAGCTACTTGGATATAACTATAACTACGATGTTGCGACTGCAGGATATTACGGTGCACATACCGACGCGAGTGGGGAACAAGTGGCCACAACTTCAATTTGCCCTAAGAATTGGACTTTACCGCGATATTCTGAAAAAGATTTGCTCAATTCCGAGAAACGTATTTGGGATATTACTGAACCTGCTCAATATGTAAGTAGCGAATATTCTGGTTATGATTCGAACTATAATATTAAAATCCAAAATATCATAAGGGACTTTATTGGTCGAAGATCATTGTCGAATAGAAATACATCATATGGTACTGGTAGGGATCCTTATAGAACTATGCGTGCAACAAAGGACTATTCCGGCAGTTATTTCTATGGAACACAAAACTATCATAATGGGAGTGAGTTATATTATAGACAGGGTAGTTATGATAGGAATCGCTACTCTACGATGGTTCGCTGTATGATTCCGGTGGACTACAGTATTAAAGACATTACGATTACCTATAATCTAAATTATAGTGGCCCGAATGGATCTTCGTCCTACACCCAAATGGCATCAGCGGACGCCAGTGATACAAGATACTTCATTACGATCGAGCCTCCAACCATTACCACCAAGAGGCCAGGATGGCAACTAGCTGGATGGTCCGAGCGCAGCGGTGCTACGGTTCCAGATTATATGGATGGAGATATCATGGAGACCACGAATTCTAATACTAGTATCAGTCTTTATGCAGTTTGGAAGCGAATAGAGAATGGTAATGTGACGACATTTGACGAAGCCTTCGAGGCGGCCAGAAAAACTAAACATGGCGACTACTATGCTATGCAGGATATTACGCCAGAAATCTGTGATGCTGTAAGCGATGGTCAGCAGGGGCGCCTTATCGATCTTCGTGATAATAAAGTGTATTGGGTCGGTAGGCTTACCAGTGTTTATGATACCGTACATGAAGGTGAATGCTGGATGACGCAAAACCTTGATTTTGAATTATCACTTGAAGAAACTGGTACCAGACTTTATCCGGAGACATCCGATGTAGAAGAAGAGATGGTAGTGCGCTCGGATATCAGAGATTCTGCCGCAACGAGTATTGGCTATATGAGTGCAAGTGACTTCTACTTCCCAGATGGTGGCCTACGCTTCAATGAGACAAAAAATGGTACCCAGTCGGAATACTATGATGCCTTAGCTCCAGTGAGCGAGCTTGAAAAAGATGACGAGAGATGGCACTATCACCTCGGTTCATACTATAGTTGGTCTTCAGCGACGGTATTTAATGATATTGCTAATATCGATCAGCGTTACCAATATGCTGCTAGATCTACATCAATTTGTCCACAAGGTTGGAAAATGCCAGTATACAATTACAGTAATTATACAGACCGTTCATTTAGTGCTCTCTTAAACTATATCTTACCAAGTACAAACTATGGATATAATAATTACTACGCCGTGGATCCATTCTATCCAACATTTGGTGGTTTAATTTATTCAAACGACGGCAGCAATACATTTGAGACGTTTATGCGCAATCACTCGTATACTAGTGAATTTGGTTCACGTGCAATTTATTGGACACCAAACACTAGTGGTGAAAGATATGCATACGACTATCGTATTTACTATAGTGGTGTCAGCAATAGCTCCACCAATGATCTTAAGAATAGATACAGTACAGGCTATGGGTACTATAGCGGTGAGTATGTCCTTTATCTCAAGTCGGTCCGTTGCGTAGCGCGTTAAGTCACAGCGTGCGGCGAGACATCAACTGTGCTACACTTAAACTATGAAATCCACTTTTGACCCAGATAATCCTTATAATGGTTTTGGCGAAAAGCATGCGCCGTCGTTGTTCTTTTATGACCTTGAGACATCCGGTCTAGACTCGCGCGAGGATCGGATTATGCAATTCGCTGGCCAGCGCACCGACATGAACCTAAACGAGATTGGTGAACCGGTAAATATTTTAGTAAAGCTCGCTGACGACACTTTGCCAAATCCTGGCGCTATCATGGTGACTAAAATCACGCCGCAGCAGACCTTGCGTGATGGAATTTCTGAGGCCGAGTTTGCAAAATATGTTGCCGAAGAGATTTTTACGCCAAACACCGTGGCGCTTGGCTACAATACTGTGCGATTTGACGATGAGTTTATGCGCAATCTCTTCTGGCGCACCTTCCACGATTCGTACGAATGGCAGTGGAAAGATGGTCGCTCGCGCTGGGATTTGCTCGACGTGGTGCGCATTACGCGTGCACTTCGCCCGGAGGGAATCAACTGGCCAGTGACGGAAGACGGCCGTGCTACGAATCGCCTAGAATTACTCACAAAGCTCAACAACATCGAACACGAGCACGCGCACGACGCACTCGCCGATGTCTATGCGACTATCGCCGTGGCTAGGCTGATCCGTGAAAAACAGCCGCAATTGTTTGATTATCTTTTCAAGATGCGCGACAAAAAAGCTGTCAAAAGCCTGATCAATCTCGAAAACAAAAAACCTTTTGTCTACGCTTCGGGCCGTTATAGCTCCGCCAACGAAAAAACCACGGTTGCCTTCCCGCTTACCACTTCCAGAAACGGCAATATTCTAGTTTTTGATTTGCGTCAGAATCTAGACGAATTACTAAAAGATGAAGAATCCAAAAACAAATCTTTCTTTCCAACCGTGAAGGAACTTTGCTTCAATAAATGTCCAGCCGTGGCGCCACTCGCCGTGCTAGACAAGGACGATGGCTGGCAAAAAATTGGTCTTGAACGTGCGACCGTAGAAAAGAATTTGCAAATCCTGCTCAGTCATCCGGAGTTTGCTGAGCAAATGCGTGAAAAATACGAAAACCGCCCAGAATTTCCACCAGCAAAGACTCCGGAAGCGGCGCTGTATGACGGTTTTCTAGACGACCGTGATCGCACTCGCTGTGCCGCCGTGCGCAATGCTACCGAGAACCAACTTGCGGATTTTCAACCGGAGTTTAGCGACGAGCGTTTGTCGGAACTTTTGATTCACTACAAAGGTCGCAACTTCCCGAAATCTCTCACCGAGTCGGAGAGGACTAAGTGGGAAGAATATCGTGCCGATAGACTCAACGAAAAAGCACCAAAATTCCTCACCGAGCTCCAAGCTGTGGCCGACAAAGACCAGTTTATTGCCGAAGAACTCAGGCTCTATTACGAATCACTACTATAGTTTTGTATTCCAAGCCCGAAAACCGTTAATGCTTTTATCAAAAACATAAGGGCTTTGTGATAAAATAAGAAAAAGGGTGTTTTTTATGAGCAATAAAATCATGATCGTTGGGACGGGGAATGTGGGCGCGAGCATCGCGTTTGCTTTTGTGAATCGTCATACCGCTGTGCAGGAGATCGTTTTGACCGATATCGCCGAGGCAGATGCCGAAGGCGAGGCAATGGATCTCACTGATGCGCTACCATTTTCACCGAGTTTCATTAAAGTTCGCAGTGGTACCTATGCCGACGCTCATGATGCCGACATCGTTATTCTTACCGCCGGTGCCCCGCAAAAGCCCGGTGAAACCCGCCTCGATCTTGTCAAGAAAAATGCCGAAATTACCAAGGATGTCGTAACCAAAATTATGGCGAGCGGCTTTTCTGGTATTTTCATTGTCGTTGCAAACCCAGTCGATATCATTACATTCTTCACCTATTTTTACTCGAAACTTCCTAGCAACAAAGTAATCGGCAGCGGCACTACGCTCGATACTTCGCGCCTCAAAATTCGTCTCGCTAATTATCTTAATGTTAATGCCGACGCGATTCATGCCTACCAAATCGGCGAACATGGCGACTCAGAGTTTACCCTCTGGTCACTTGCCAACGTGGGCGGCCAAAAAATTACCTCGCTCTTGCCATTCAGTACTCTAGAGGGAATCGAGCAACACGTCAAAAACGAAGCCTACGATATCATCCAGAAAAAAGGCTCCACGCATTATGGCGTTGCTGTTTGTGTAGTCAAGATTGTCGAGTCGATCTTAAACAATGAGCATCAGATCATGAGTATTTCGTCCTACGATGAGGATAATGGTATTTTCTATGGCTACCCGGCCGTAATTGGTAAAAAAGGCGTCGAGCATCGCCTTAATCTCTCGCTTACGAATAGTGAACGCGTCAAGCTTCAGCAATCAGTCAATATAATTCGCAGTAATATCACAGAAACACTCGAATATATCTATAATTCAAAACCTAATCAATCTAAGAAAAATGAGCAGAAATAACCTATCTACTAATTATAGCACAAAATGCCGAAAAAGTCAATATATGCTTATGCTTATGTTGGTCTTTACCTCTGTTTTTCTAGCCTTTAATGTTCAAAAAGCAGCCGCAAAAGACGTGCAAAACTTTTATTTCGATAGTTTTGTGGCGGATTATTACCTTGGCAAAGATGAGGAGGGCGTCTCGAAGCTCAAGGTTGTCGAAACTTTCACGGCGGTTTTTCCAAGTTACAACCAAAACAAAGGCTTGTGCCGCCGCATTCCGTATACCTCCAACAATGGCAAGAATCGCACGATCGAAAGTTTGAATAGGGACAATATTAAGGTTTCTCGCAATGGTCACGCCGAACCAATTTATAGTATCCAAAAAACAGAAGAGGGGGAAGAATTCGAAGTCTGTACGGGCACCGAAGAATACGTGACGGGAACACAAGTTTATACTTTTGAATATGAATTTAGGAACGTTGTTACGGACTTTACAAAAAACGGCAACATTATCACAAACACGAGTAGTAAAACGAGTTATATAAACACAGATAGTTCGCTTAGTGCCTGGCAGGAATTATACTGGGACACAAATGGCGTCGGTTTCTCGCAAAGGTTTAAATCGTTAACCGCTCGCGTTCATCTAGAGGAACCAGAAAACTGGACTGGTAATACTTGGTGTTATGTTGGGAGATACGGCTCTAGTAATCAATCTCGCTGTACGATTACTAGAATCGACGATGGCGTAATGTTCGAAACGGGTTTATTAGGAAGTAACGAAAACCTCACTTTTGATATTGAGCTAAAGCCAGGCTCATTTAAACTTCCACCGCCAAAAGAGAGTCATGCTATGCCTGTGGCTGCCGGCATCGTTGTGACTATCATTGGCATTATACTTACTTTTAGTATTCGCGCATTTTACAAGGCCTCCGACAATCGCAAATTCTACAAAAATTTGATCGCAAAGCCAGAATACGAGCCGCCAAAGGGGATTGATATGCATACTTTAGCGGAAGATTTTATTGGTACGCATTCCAACCCTAGTGTCGCCACAATCGTGAAGCTCGTGACGGATGGAAGAATCGAATTAATTAAAGGCGAAAAGAAATTACTCGGCGGTTATAACTGGGAAATTACGATTAAGGATTTAAACAAAATTGGGCGCAATGAAGAGCTGATCTTGCAAATCTTAAACGGTGGCAGTCGTGTCTACGAAGGCGAGACGATTAAGCTCGAACGGCACTACGGGAATTCCTATCTTGCATCACTCGGTCAGCAGCTCGACAAATATGGTCGCACCCACGGTCATAGTTTGGGCTTGCTCGCCGACGATAAGCTCCATACCAAATCGGCCGCAATTGGCGTCATTATGTTTACTTTGTGTGTATTGGCAATACCATTTGTTTTAAGTGTTTTCATAAGTGACGAAAAAAATGTCGTAAAAGTCGCAAATACTATCGCGGAAGATGGTGATGTGACAGCAATCATTGATCAGCCTTTCTATGCGGACGGTTATCTGTATGTAAACATGAAAGAAAGTATTATTACCATGGTGGTAGCCTTGTTTGTGGGGACAACCCTAAACACTATCTTGCGTAGCAAGTCAGAGAAATACCTCAGGCGCACTACCAAAGGCCTAGAAGTTTCTAGGCAGCTCGAAGGTTTGAGATTGTATATCAAAATGGCCGAAGCGGAGCGTATCGCGTTCTTGCAAAGTGTACCGGGAGCGGATACTTCGCCGGAGGGAATTGTAAAACTTTACGAAAAACTCTTGCCTTATGCAATTTTCTTTGGATTAGAAAAAACTTGGCTCAAAGAAATGAATAACTATTGCGAGCTTAATCATCTGGATTCTACATCGATGGACTTAAACATTTCAGATGTGGTCATGATGAGCTCGTTTATTCGCACAATCCCACAAAGTACAAACTTTTCGAGCGGTGGCTCGTCGGGTGGTGGCAGCTCAAGCTACTCCGGCGGCGGAGGCGGTGGTTTCTCCGGCGGAGGCGGCGGAGGCGGCGGCGGGGGAGGTCGCTAACGCACAAAAAGGTGGGCAGAAGCACTATTTGAGTGGCAAAAAAGCCCGGTAATCCTTGCGAAAATTAACCATAAGCATTATAATAAACTAATAAAGAGAAGTAGATAAAGAGGAAAAACTAATAATGGACTCAAATAGCAATCCAATTACTAATGCCAATCCAGGAATGCCTGCAATTCCGTCGTCACCAGCGCCAGCGCCAGTTGTGCCAACTCCAAGCGATATGATGCCGAGTATTCCTGCACCAGTAGACAATACCGTACCGCCAGTTCCGACTACGAGTTCTGTTCCAACCTTTGCCTCAAACAATCCAGCAGCCAACGCTGCTCCAGTGGTTCCTACCACGAGTTCCACTCCTACTTCTTTTGGTCTTGATTCCTCTTCGTATAACGCAGGCACTGTCGCCAGTAGTACCAATGGTAGCTTCGATCCGAGTTCAGTCGCAAGCTTCTTTACACCGGAAACTCCATCTTTGGCCAATGGCGGAATGATTGCTGCTACTGAGCCTATCACCGAGCCAGATCCAATTCCAGAACCAGACCCAGTCGAGTTAGAATTAAACGCTCCATTCCAGGCCGCAGCACCAGTTCCGGGCTCTATCGGTAGCGCCGTTTCTGTACCAAAGGAAACTCCAGCTCCAAAAGAAGAAAAGAAAGCCAAAAAAGGTGGACTATTCGGCAAAAAATCTGCCCCTGCAGAGGAAAAAGCTACCGAGCCAGCACCGCTTCCAGCTAACGAAGTTATTGATCTTAACTCAACATCTACGGTTCTGTCTTCTGAGCCAATCGTAAATCCAAACAATCCATTCTTAGCTCAAAATGCAGCTTCAGCTACTCCAGAAGCCCCAGCTGTACCAGAAGCGCCAGTTGCTCCAGTTGCAGCAGTGCCGGAGACGCCAGCAGTGGCTGAGGCTCCAGCTGCATTAGAAACATCGCCAGTGGCACCAGTCACACCAGTGGCTCCAGTTACTCCAGAAGCTCCAGTCGCTCCAGTATCAGAAAGTCCAATGGTATCAGTTGCCGCACCTACAATGGATGCGCAGTCAGCTGTAGTCGCACCAGAAATGCAGGCACCTAGCCCAGCTGCAGACATGAATATGATGAATTCTGTACCAAACCCAGAAGTTCCAGCTTTTGATCCGAATCTTCCTTTGCCGATGCCTGGCGATCCAATGATGGGCGCACCAATGGTAGATCCAATGCAAAATATGGCAATGCCTCCAGTTTCTCCGGATATGCCATTTGCGCAAGATTTTGCTAATAACCAAATGAACCCATTCGCTGAAGCCGCTGCACTTAATGCTGATCCAAATATGGCTTCTGCTGCTCCAGCCAAAGCCGACAACAAGAAGAAGTTATTAATTCTCGGTGGTGCAGCTGCTGGAGTCTTACTACTTATTATTCTCGTTGTGGTCATGATGAGCGGCGGAAGCAAAAAGTCTACAGTCGCCAATAATCCAACTCCAGCTCCTACTCCAGCTCCAGTTGTACCAACTAGTGGTACTACTATCTGTACAAAGAAGTATGACACGGATAGATTGGCCTTATTCTCGGGTGCGGAAAATGGCTCTCGCAATATCACTATCAAATATGAGGACGACGAAATCACTAGCGTCTCCATGAATGATACGATCGACTTTGATAATGAGACTTCGCGAAAAAGTGGTCTGCGCACCCTCAAAGATGAATATAATGCAGATCTCGAAAAATACAGCATCGAAGACAACTCAGTATTCACTACCGAATATGATCGCGATGTACTATCAATCACTGGTACCAGGGCCCTCACCTCATTGTCCGATCTTGAAACTGGTACGACAAAACTATTTAGTTTAGTATCCGGAGATGGTGGCTTCATGGCAGAAGATACTGTTGCTGGTCTCGAGGATAATGGCTATACCTGTAGCGAAAAAGAAGCCACAGATGATGTTGGCGAAGACGAAGAAAATCTCGAAAGTCCAAATACTAACGATGTTGAGCTTCCAGAAGAGCCATACGACGAAGAAGACCACTTTTAGTCTCGCTTGAAAAAACCCGAAAAAATGGTAATATATTATTATGTCTAAGATATATATTACTACTGCTATACCATATATTAATGGAGTTCCGCACGTTGGACACGCGATGGATTACTGTCTTGCAGACACTTATTCTCGCTATCACAAAATGCTTGGCGACGAAGTTCGTTTCCAGGCCGGAACAGACGAGCATGGTAATAAAATCTACAAAAAGGCTCTCGAAGAGGGAATTGATACCCAAGCTTTTGTCGACCGTAACTCGCAAGTTTTTCGCGATTTCATCAAGGCTCTGAATGTTGAATATACCGATTTTATCCGCACTACGGACGAACATCACGTCAAAAGTTGCCAAGAAATCTGGAAGAAGCTCGAAAGCCACATTTATTCTGCAAAATATGAGGGCTGGTATTGCGCTGGCTGTGAAAACTTTGTAACCGAAAAAGAATACGAAGAAAATCACGGCGTTTGCCCGGACCACCAGAAACCATACGAAAAAATCGCCGAAGAAAACTATTATCTCCGTATTAGCGACTTCAAGGACCAAATTAAGTCTGCAATCGAAAAAGATGAAATGCGCATCCTGCCAGACTTCCGCAAAAACGAAGTTTTAAAGCTACTTGAAGATGCGCCAGATGTTTCGATTTCTCGTCCAAAGTCACAGGTCTCATGGGGTATTCCAGTTCCTGATAATGAAGATCAGGTGATGTATGTTTGGCTCGATGCCTTGTCCAACTATATTACCGTGCTCGGCTATCCAGACAATGATATTTCTGAGTGGTGGCCTGCTTCCGTCCAATTCGTGGGTAAGGATATTTTGCGTTTTCACACGATTATTTGGCCAGCAATTCTACTTGGGCTCGGCCTTCCACTTCCAAAAGTGATTACTTCACATGGTTTCATTATGGCCAATGGCCAGAAGATGTCCAAGTCGGTTGGCAACGTAGTCGCACCAATGGAAATTATCGAGCGTCACGGCGTCGAAGCCTTCCGTTATTTCTTCCTTCGCCATGTCGATTCGTTCCTCGATGCAGACTTTACTTGGGAAAAATTTGAAGATGCATATAATAATGAGCTCGCAAATGACCTTGGCAATCTTGTCCAACGTCTTGCTACGATGGTTCGCAAAAACTCCGTCGCACCAGTCGAGAATTTTGTAGCTCAAATTCCGGAAGAATACAAAACTTTCATGGATGGATTTGAATTCAGTAAGGCGTTTGATTTTGCTTGGGAAAAAGTCCAAGCTATTAATAAACGTATCGATGATGAAAAACCATGGATGCTTGCCAAAGCTGGCGAAACTGAGAAGGTTAACGTCTGTCTCACTTCGCTCATGAAAGACCTACTCTCGGCCTCAAATATGCTTAGGCCATTCCTCCCAGAAACCAGCACCAAGATTTACGATATTTTCACGAATAAAAATGGAGTCGTTCCACCAGAAACTCCACTATTTCCAAAGAATTAGTACCATATAAAAAATGGAGCTCCCCCAAGGAACTCCATTTTTATTCGCTATATTTCTAGGCGTTATTTTCGCCGGAAAGACGGCTAGTAACATCAGAAAGATAGAAGCCGATTACGCCTGCGATCATTGGGATGATTGCATAGCAGGAAAGGGCCTGCATGATTCCGCCAAATACTTCACCAAAGTTTTCACCAGTGGTTGGGAAGATTTGAAGCATGAGAGCTGCGGATGGGTTGTAGATGAAGTTGCTTTGGAGGCCAAGGTAAGCCTGAGAAACAACATAACCAACCAAGATAGCAAGAGCTAAGCCACCAGCAGTAACGGCTGCAAAAGTAAATACGCTGCGCTTGTAGGAAAGTGCACGTGAGTAGAAGAAGGCAATAACGAGAGCACCAATTGCCTCTACCATAGCTACATTCCAGAAGCCACCTTCACCGATAGCGGTAAGAGCTGGGACTGGATATGCGGTGTCTCCGCCAGCGATATGGAAGGAGTTGAAGACCATCCAACCAAGTCATGCACCAATAACCTGAGCAATGATGTAGAGCACGCCACGAATGACTGACATTCTGCGAGTAGCCATCATACCAACAGTGATGATTGGGTTGAGCTGTGCGCCAGAAAAGGCAAACACGGCGATAACGATTGCAATGTAGACGAATGAGAACATTGCCATATTGATAATGTTGATGCCAAGAAGACCAAAGAGGAACATTGTAAGACAAGCGGTACCAAGTACTTCGCCGAGCAATGCGCCATATAGTTTTGGTTTCTTAAAAATGGTAAGAATGCTTTCTTTCTCTTCGTATTTTTTCTTGAAGAATCCTTTGAAGATAGACTCTTCTTTTTTGTTTTCCACCACCTTTTCTGTTTTAGCTGGAGCCTCGGACACTGGCTTTGCAACGGTTTTTGCAACGGTTTTCGCAGTAGTTTTCGGCTTTGATGCAGTCTTGGACTTGGTAGTCTTAGAAGCTGCAGTCTTTGGCTTCTTAGTAGTTGCCATTCTGACCTCCTTAAATAATAATAAGTTCATTATAGCACAAAATTACCCCTTGCAAGACTTTTTCATCAGATTGATAAAAATAAGCTTTTAAAAGTAAATGCGTGACTCCAAAATCTTTATGTAAACTATTGCGTGCTATAATAGATAAATATAACCGTAATATAATGTAGATTATAAAGGCAAAAAAATGGGAATTATTGTAAGCAAAAATGACGAAAAAGATAACGACTTGAACCGTAGAATCACGGCGGACCTCCGCGAGCGCGCCAAGGTTACCGAAAAACAATCCGACCCAGACTTAGTGGAGGATACAGACTACGTTAAGGATTTTAGTAAAACTAGCCACTTTGGCTGGATTTGGGTTGTTTTAATTCTCGCTGCAGCTGGCGTCTTGATCGCATTGGTATTCTTTTAAAAACACGAATCAGCCGAAGAGGCTGATTTTTTATGTCAAAAACTTAAGCGTGATATAATAAATATATATGGCAAAACCGGGTTCATTTAATGCGCAGGATTCAGCCAGGAGGAATATATCTCCTTCTTTTTCAACCGATAAAGGCAAAACTCCAATTAAGCCATCAGAAAATGATTCGGAAGCTCAAAGGGCAGAAGCGCAAAAGAACGGACAAGACCAAAATGATCCAGCCAAAAATGCCGAAAAAGATCTTGCAGATGCCGAACAAAATGCTGTAGATCAGGATATTAATGAATCTGAAGATCTATCTGATATTAACGCTTCCGAAGAATCGCCTACTAGCAAAATTATTAATAAAGTTGCGTCCAAGAGTCTAGCCGGAAAACTTACAGCAAGTAGACTTAAAAAGATGGGGCCAACCGGTGTAATCGTGGCACTATTGTTTACTGTTTATTCTTTAATGTTTGGGGCTCAGTCATTGATGCCTTTCAGCTTAGTGGAACAATTGAAAGATAAGTATGATGGGCTTAATGTTGCAAGTACACTGCGCTCCAATAAAATTTTCGCAATGCAGCTCAACCGACAAGGCATTAAGCCGGCCACGAAAACAAAAGGTCTCTTTGGGACAAAAGGAAATTATTATTCGCTCTCGGAAAAACAGCAAAAACGCCTAGCCAATCAGGGTATCGTGATGGAGGAACTTGATCTTGGCAATGATGTTAAGAAGAATGTCCTATTGTTTGACGATGGTTCTGGAGCACAGCATATTATTACTGCGGATGTAAAAGATATAGAATTAGTCAAGTCGAAATTCGGGGATGGCTTAGGAGAGATTGAGATCGGTGGCAAAAAGATTACCGTCGATTTAAGCGATACGAATACGTTTAAAAACTGGTATAACATGAATACGGATTTCCGGAATGGGTATACTAAAGAGTCTTTAACATGGAGGGGCTCCGTGGGGCACTGGTTTGATACACAGACGGCCAAGTTTTTGAATTTATTTGGGATCACAAGAAAGATTTTTGGAAATTTTATCAAACGAGTACAGGGTGTTGATGCTGGTAATATGCGGCAGGCAGTCGTGGATACTATTAAAAGAACCGGAGTTCAGGATGCTACGGTTGGAAGTATCCGGCAGGAGAAGTATGATGGTATAGATGAGATTGAAACCGATACTGTTGACTCTGAAACGGGAAAAAAAATAACTACAACTGTACCAGACCCCAGGGGTATTGGTGAAGGCATGCCGGATGATGGCTTCGTATATTCAAGCGACGGGGTGCAAATTGAAAAAAACCAAGTAGGTTCTTTTTCGTCAAATGTAAACGGTAATAATCTTTCCGTCGCAAAGCAAAAAGCTCAACAGGTTGCAAATCTTGCTGGAAACAAAGCGCTTTCTGGGGCTATGGCTGGAGCAGGAATTATGTGCGCTGGGTTAAATGTGGTAAACGTGGCAACACTAATTAGTGCGGCACAAGAGATGGTGCAAATGATCAAAGTCGCTACGAGTCTCACTGAGCCTACGGATAAAGTTAAAGCAGGAGATGGGGATGGCTCTCTGAACGTAATTGGTAACGGTCTTACAGAAGAAATACCGACAGTCATCATGGGTGACGAAGGTGTTACGTATCAGAGTGACAGCCCAAAATCCGCCATGATGTCAAGCGGTATTCAATCTCTATATACCGGTAAAGCTGTCAATCCGTACGACCCTAGTGTTGCTAGCTTCTCTTTTGGAGATATTTTTCGCAGTATAAAAAGTGGTATCGTGGATTTTGCGGCTAGTGACTTTACCTTTTATACATGCTCAATTGCAAATATCATAGCAAATACGACCCAGGCGGCTGCGGCTATCGCTGGATGTATTGTAACCTTAGGTATAGGGTGTATAGTTTCGGATGTCGTAAAAACAGGGGCAACGATTGCTCTTCAGGAAATAGTCAAGCGTATTGTTGTCCCAAAGCTAACTACAAAACTAGTAAGCATGTTTGCGCGCGATCTTATTAGTGACCTTGCCGGCGAGAACTGGGGGAATGCCATTGTTTCAGGTTCGCATATGTACATGTCTGGTAATTTTCGTAATGGTGGCGGTGCATTAACGAATCTACTTTCATTTATTGCATATAGAACTGAGCAGGAAAAAGTCTTAGCAGATAAAGCTGAATATGAAAGATCTACGCGGAGCCCATTTGACCCTACGTCGCAACATACATTTCTTGGCAGTATTATAAAACAGATTATTACACTAAGTACCTATACGAATGGTGCAGCAAATCTTGTTTCTGGTCTAAGTTCAATGGTTAACACGTCAATTCTCTCGTTGATGCCTGGCGCATATGCTGCTAACGAAATCAATGAAGATTTGATCCCGCAAGAAGATTTTGAAATGCAGTGTCCATATTTAGCATCAATCGGTGCTTACGGTGATGCTTTTTGTAACCCTTACATCATTACGGATAATTCAACTATGGATATAGCTCCAGACGAAATAGAGACTAATCCGATCATTACAGAGTCGCTCGATGAGAATGGTAAGATTAAAAACGGGTCGGAATTATCAAAATATGTTTTGTATTGTGGACAAAGAACATCACCATTTGGGACAAATGACACCAATATTGCAAATAGTATTAGCGAAGTAACACCGATAGATGGATATCTTGGCTACGTGCCGGTTGTTGGGGACATTATTGGTATAGTGAATGAAGAAAAAAAGCTGAGTAATATGGGCTGGATTACTGGTCAAGAATGTGTTTCATCCTCAGATAATGAAGACTGGGAGAAGAATAAGATCTACCAGAGGTATGTTGAGGATCAGCGTCTTTTCGAGTCAATGAGCGACAGTCATACATCTACTGTTTCTTTGTTTCTTGACGAGTACTACGAGGACCATCCGCTAGACAATAGTTATGAGGGCATCTTGGCGCGCTTCTCGGGCAGACCGAAAGACGAAGTTGTTGCCGTTCTTCAGTACCAAGATTATCTAAAATACGTAGCTCAATACGACCCTTCTGAAAGATATGTTTTTACTAATGAGTTTAATAAAGAGCTTAGCAGGCTCATCTTCGACGCTGAAGGCGACAATTCTGTCTCTCTGCTCCAACACAACATCGTCTACGCTGACGTTCGCAATCGCGCCTTTGCGGTAGCCTGATAAAGTGTTATAATATATACATGCAAAATCTCGAGAAATTGAAGGCCGAGCTTAAGGCCTTAAACGCAGAATATGCCAAAATCAAAGATGTGCCCGCCGCAGAGCGTGCTGATTTTGGTAAAAAACTTAATATCAAGAAAAATGATCTTCTCGCTCGCATCGCCGAAGCGGAGAATGAAGCGCTCAATGTCGCAGCAGAACCGCTAGACATTACCGCTCCAACTGCCGCTAATGAGCCGCTACCAGAGTTTATCAAAGCCGAAAATGGCTCTGCTCATCCACTTATGACCGAGCTTGATCGCGTGATTGAAATCTATCAGCTCATGGGTTTTGATGTAGTGGAACCACGTCAGCTTGACGACGAATTTCATATGTTTGATAGCCTTAACTTTGCGAAGGAACATCCTGCTCGAGATGGATACGACACCTTCCGCACCGAAGAAGGCTTCATTCCACCAGCTCATACTTCTACTATGCAGCATCGCGTGCTAAAAACCTTCAAACGCAATCTTGACGAAGGCAAAAACATTGCCGTCGTGGTGCCTGGCCGCGTCTTCCGCAACGAAGATGTTGATGCTACTCACGAGCACACTTTCTATCAGTGCGAAGGTGTCTACGTTTCAAAAGACTGTACTATGGGCAATATGCTTGGTATTCTGCGTGAATTCTTCGAGAAATATTACGAACAAAAACTCGACATCTCAACTCAGCCTGGCTACTTCCCATTCACTGAGCCATCCCTCGAATTTAAAATTGAAAAACCAAAATCTCTCGGTGGCAAAAAAGGTGAATTCATCGAGATGCTTGGTTGTGGCATGATTCATCCAAACGTCCTCAAAATGGCTGGCATCGACCCAACCATCTATCACGGTTTTGCCTGGGGTGGTGGTATCGATCGTCTCGTGATGCTTCGTTACGGCCTCAAAGACGTTCGCTTCTTTGAATCTGGCAAACTTAATTTCTTGAAGGAGTTTTAATATGAAGATTTCTCTAAATTGGCTCAAGAAGTATGTTGATATAAATGTCGACAATGTCGAGCTCGAAAAGCTCATCGACTCTCGTCTTGTTGAAATCGAGGAGGTCATCGACGAATCCACTAAGTATGACAAGATTTTTGTGGCTAAGGTTGTAGAATGCGAAGCTATTCCGGAAACTCATCTTCACCTTTGCAAAATCGATGCTGGAGAATTTAGCAGAATTGAAGAAATCTGTGGCAAATCCAAAGTCGAACAGCTCGAAGATGGCTATATTCAGGTAGTCTGCGGTGCGCCAAACGTGCACGCCGGCATACTTGCGGCTTGGATTGCTCCAGGCGCGATTGTTCCAGCCAGTGTTCACGAGGATGCACCATTTGTAATCGGCAAACGCAAAATGCTTGGCAAGTACGAATCATTTGGTATGCTTGCTGGTGCAGACGAGCTTGATTTTGGTGATGACCATAGCGGTATTGTTGAAATTGATCCAGAAGTCGCAAAGCCTGGCGACAAGCTCGCGGACATCTTTGAACTTAACGATGCGATACTTGACATTGAGAACAAATCTTTGACCCACCGCCCAGACTGCTTTGGTCTGCTCGGCTTTGCTAGGGAAGTAGCTGGTATTCTCGACCAGAAATTCGTTTCCGAGCCAGCCGTGGAAGAAGCTGATTTTAAGAAACTTGGCGTAGTAATTGCTGATACTACAATCTGCCCACGCTACTCGGCTGTAGTGTTGAAAAAACATGGTGAGATTAAGAAAAAATACCTTAGTCTTACCGACGCAATTTTGTCAAAAGCCGGCATGCGCCCAGTCGATCCAATTGTGGATGCTACGAATTATCTCATGTTACTCACCGGCCAACCACTACATGCTTTTGACTACGACAAATTCCTTGCTGTCGGTGGCACTACCGAGCCAAAAGTTGGTGTACGTCTAGCCAAAAAAGGCGAGAAACTTATCCTTCTCGACGATTCTGAAATCGAACTAGTTGAGACTGATATCGTAATTACCAGCAACGATGTTCCAGTGGCTCTTGCTGGCGCGATGGGTGGCAAATCTACTATGATCGACGAGAACACCAAGAATATTATCATTGAGTCCGCTACATTTAGCCTCTATAATCTTCGCAAGACCCAAATGGCGCACGGTATTTTCTCCGAAGCTATTACTCGTTTTACTAAGGGGCAGCCAGCTTATCAAACTTTGAACGTTGCATTAAAATGCGCAGAGCTCCTAGGTCAAGGTTTTGAGATCTCCGAAGTGATTGACTCTGGCTTCACTCCAAAGGAAAATGTTGTAAAAATTACAACAGAAGAAATCAATAATCTTCTCGGCACAAATTATTCCAATCAACAAATCATAAGAACGCTCGAAAATGTCGAGTTCACCGTCGAAGCGAATGGTAATAATCTTACTGTTACCGCTCCAGCTTGGCGCACTGATATTCATATCAAAGAAGATATCATCGAGGAAGTTGGTCGTCTTAATGGCTACGACAATATCCAGCCAATTCTTCCAGCTCACGCCACGGCAGAGAAGAATAGCTTGGTTGCTTTGAAGTCTCAGATTCGCAATTTCTATAGTCATACTGGTGCCAATGAATTGCTTACTTACACCTTTATTCACGGCGACTTGATTGAGAAGGTTGGGCAGGACGTAAAGAATTCCTATCGTCTTGTCAATTCAATTTCTCCAGAGTTGCAGTATCTCCGCCAACAAATCGTACCGTCACTTCTTGTAAAGGCTTACGATAATCTTCGCGCTAAGCATCTTGAGTTTGCCTTGTTTGAAATGAATCAAGTATTCTTGCGCTCAGACGGAGTAGATGAAGATGGTGTGCCAATTGCAAATAATAATCTCGCGATGGTGGTCGTGGATAATGCCGAGAAAACCAAGTACTATCTCGCCAAGAAATATCTCGAAGCGCTCGGCGCCAAACTCGGTATCGTCTTTGAATTGAAGCCATTTGTTCCAGCCAAAGAAAAATTCGCAGCCTACTATGAAGAAAAACGCAGTGCTAGTGTATTCATTGGCGATGTTTTGGTTGGTGTAATTGGCGAAATAAAAAACAGTGTTGCTACCAAACTTAAGCTTCCGCGTGGTGTCGCCGCATTTGAGATTAGCCTCGACGAAGTTGTAAAGTTTGCTACCTCCAAGAAAACTATTTCAAACTTCAGTGACTTCCCATCCGTTTCTCGTGACCTTACAATTAAGACCGACAAAACCTATGCCGAGATTTATAGTAAGATCAAGAATATCCTTGAGCAAACCGGTCTCGTCTACACAATTGAGCCAACTTCGATTTATCGTGGCGAAAACGACACTAAAGATTCTATCTCGTTCCACCTCACCTTTGCCGATATGAACAAAACTCTCGAATCGAATGAAATTTTGGCATTGATGAACGACTTGGAAAAGATTGCATAGAACACTATAAAAACTAATCATTTTTATAATCAAACAAAAATGTACTCTTCGGGAACATAAAGACTTGGCCAGAGCGGCCAGGAGCGTGTCCCGAAGAGTACTTTTTGTTTGATATGTTTAGTTTTTATAGTGTATTATTATGCAATATTTTGCAAACCATTGCATTTATGCTAAAATATCATTATGATATTGCTCGATAGCGTAAGTAAATTGTATCCTGGCGACAAAGTTCCAGCCTTGGACAACGTTTCTTTGCATATCGAACCAAATGAATTCGTCTTTATCGTTGGTAAATCTGGCGCTGGTAAGTCTACTCTTACCAAGATGCTTACCAAGGAGGAAACTCCAGATTCTGGCAAGATTATCGTTGGCGGTATTGACCTTGACTATGTGAAGCGCCGCAATATTCCAAATTATCGTCGCCGTCTTGGCGTGGTTTTTCAGGACTACAAGCTTTTGCCTCGCCGTACAGTTTACGAAAACGTTGCCTTTGCGCTCGAAATTGCCGGTATGAGCGGCCGCGATATTCGTCGCACTGTACCAAAAGTTCTTGAGCTTGTGGATCTATCTGATCAAGCCAAGAAATTCCCAGATCAGTTATCCGGTGGCCAGCAGCAGCGTGTTTCGATTGCTCGTTCTGTGGCACGCCAGCCAAAGATTCTGATCGCAGATGAGCCTACCGCAAACCTCGATAAGCTTACGACCGAAGAAATCATTGCGCTGCTCAAGAAAATTAATGATTTTGGTACTACCATTCTCGTCACCACTCACAACGAAAACATCGTCAATACCTTGCAAAAGCGCGTAATTACGATGGAAGATGGCCGTATTATTAGTGATCAGAAGAATAATGGTATTTATAAGCTCGTCGACGAGCCGGCTCCTGAGGAAAAGAAAGTTCGCGAAATTCGCACGCCAGGCTTCGCCTATAAAGAACAGAGAAAATCTATGGATATCGCTGTGCCCAAAAAAGCAACCACTACTCCAGGAGAATCATCTCTAAGACTCGTCGCTTCTCGTCGTGCTGCTGCAAGAGCCGCCAAAGCAGCTGCCACTACAGCCAGCCGTCACGCCGCCGCAGCGCCTAAGCGTCAGGTTGCCGCTACGACTACTCGTCGCGTTTCAGATACAAAAACCAAAAGGAAACTAGTAAGATGAGCGAAAGTATTACTGACAACAAGAAACTTCTAAAGAAGAATGCCAAAAAGAGTCTTCGCGCAATGCGTAAGATTCAGGGGCATCACATTATTCGTGAAAAAGTCCGCGTTGTAAAATACGGTGCAAGCGGCTTCGTGCGTAACATTTGGCTCTCTGCAGCTGCTACTGTGGTGATGGCCATTACCCTTATTATTCTGTTTGTTACTGTTATTGCTAGCTCGATTCTGGCCAATACCGCCGATGCAATGCGTGAGAAAATCGATATTACAATTTTCTTAAAACCAAATACTTCGGAGCGAGTACTGGACAAGTTGACTAAGGTTGTCTCGGAAGATCCAAACACCAAGACGGTTACGACTTCTAGCTCCGAGCAAGAGGCGGAAAAACTAATTGCGGACTCTAGTGAGTATGAGAATTTCAATGAGATCCTAGATGATGACATGAAAAATGCGATTCTTTCACAAATGCCTGCTATCATGCGTATTAAAGTTTTTGACTTAAATAAGATTGATGATCTCAAGAAAATTGTCGAGACCGACGAGATGTTTATCAAATATATTCACGAAGAAAAAGAACCAACCTACGACGTAAATCAGGCCGAAATCGCCACAGTCACTTCATGGGCCAATATTGCGCGCGCAGCTGGAATTGTGCTTGGGATAATTTTCTTAGCAATCTCGACGCTAATTATCTTTAGTACGATTCGTATGGCTATCTTTAGTCGCCGCGAAGAAATCTATATGATGAAGCTTGTTGGTGCAGATAAAGGATTCATTCGTGGGCCGTTTATTATTGAAGCAGAAATCTGTGGAGTTATCGCCGGTGTTATTTCTAGTACGTCGAGCTACTTCCTCTTTAAATTCATTGCGCCAAAACTTGCGGATTATGGCATTTCGGTAGAACAGATCAGCGAAATTATGAATTCAAACCGCCTAGTTTTTGTAATTCTGGCCTTCATCGCTGGTGGATTCATCATTGGCCGCATTTCTTCGCGTCTAGCCGTCTCGCGCTATCTTCATAACAATTCCAAACGTACTAAATAATACCTCAAGCATTTACAATCTATTCTGATTATGCTAAAATAAAAATATGAAAACACAAAAACGAGTAAAATTGAAATATATTATTGCCGCTTTTGTTCTTGTTGTTACCGCAATCTTTGGACTAAGATTCTCAAACTCCGTCAATGGTATTTCTCGGGCTTGCCAAGATAGCCCAGAATGTATGGAAGCCGTAGAAAAAGAAAAGGAAGCCACCAAAAATGCTGCCGCAGCGCAAGAGAGTGCTAGCCAGTACGAGATCAAAGTCAGCCAGCTTAATTTGGAAATTGCAGTCCAGCAGGCTAAGATTTCTCAAACAGAGCTTCAGATTGATGAATTGACTCAAAAGATCGCCGAAGACGAACAGACTCTCCGTGACGAGCAGGATGCGCTCGCTTCACTACTTATCAAGATGCATTTTAATGAGGACGCCGAGCCGATCAAGATTCTAGCCAGCAGTACTTCGATCTCCGACCTTGCCGAGAAGAAAGCTCGCGAAGAGGTTGCAAGGCGTCAGATTAGTACGACGGCCACTATCGTTAAGGAGCGCAAGGAGCGCCTCGAGAACGAAAAAATCGATCTCGAAAATCTTCTTTTCACACAACAACAGACCAAAAATGCGCTCGCCGAGGCTCGCGCCGAGCAGCAAGCTCTCGTGGAAAAGTACCAAAACGATGCCGACGCCTACGCTGTTCTGGCCGAAGAAGCTAAGCAAGCCAAGCTCGAAGCTGAGCGCCGTCAGCAGGAAGCGCATCCGGAGCTTTATCGCGGTAGCTCCTATACCGGCGAAAATACCTATCCATGGCAATACGACTGCCCTCATCGTCAAGATGACTACGTTACCTACTGGGAAGACTACTTCAACGGTTGGCAAAAAATCGGCGGCCTCGTCTGTGAATGTGTGAGCTATGCCGGCTGGAAAGCCTACGAGCAGTTTGGTGTCGCTGTTGCTTGGGGTAATGCCTATAGCTGGGACGACAACGCTCGTTACAATGGCTACAGAGTAGATCACAATCCCGCGCCAAACACCATCGGTCAGGCCGACGGCGGTATGTGGGGCCACGTTTTCTGGGTAGAAGACGTTAATGCAGACGGCTCAATTAATGTTACCGAGTACAACAATGCTTGGGCTACCAAGCTTTACTCCGGTGATCAGCACTATGGTGACTTTGGCTCTCGCCGTATTCCTGCCAACGAAATCTGGCAGTACAACTTTATTCATTTTGATTAGTCCTATTTAGTTTTTATGCTAAAATAGGGTAATGAAGAGTAAAAAGAATTGGAGTGACAAGAGGATAACTCTTGGAAATGTAATTATTATTGCTGCAGTATTCGCGGTAATTGGCGGCTTTATTGGCTATTTTTCAAAGAATATTCTGCCGACTTATGCGCCATATTTTGGTCTTAAAACGGAGACAAACGCCGATTGGTCTGCGCTTAATGAAGTTTATAACGAGCTCAAGAACACCTACGACGGTGAAGTAGATCAGGCTAAAGCCATTGAATATGCTAAGAAGGGAATTGCTGCGTCTCTTGGTGATGTCTACACGGAGTATATGACTGCCGAGGAATCGCAAGCCTTTAATGACGCTCTCCATGGCAACGTTGGCTCTGGTGTCGGCATCGAGATGGGTCTTCGTGATGGCTATACCCGCGTACTTCGCACTCTCCCAGATAATCCTGCACGCAAAGCTGGCATCTTCGCTGGAGATATTATCTATAAGGTAAACGGCGAAGAAGTCTATACCCTCACTACCGACCAAATCGCCCTCAAAGTTCGTGGTGAAACCGGTACGGAGGTTACCCTTACGGTCATTCGCGATGGTAAGGAACTTTCTTTTACGATGGTTCGCGAAACAATTAATAATGTCTCGGCCGACATCGATTACAAAGGGAACGCTGCGATTATTACGGTAAGTCGTTTCGATCTCGATACCGGTACTAAGGTTCGCGAATTTGCCGAACAGGCTTTAGCGAAGGGCGTAGATCGTGTGATTCTTGATCTCCGCGACAATGGCGGTGGGTACGTCTCGGCTGCTCAAGAAATGCTCAGTCTCTGGGTAAATATCGGCGAGAAGGCCCTTGTCCAGAA
>JAEEGL013526363.1_pt1 | contig 24713 bp, 20 predicted proteins | sample 9134231 | NCBI WGS metagenome assembly JAEEGL01 (sample SAMN16246548, study PRJNA631951) | gut metagenome | biome: gut microbiome; feature: rumen; material: fiber-attached | host: Bos | place: Iran: Karaj | collected 2018-10
CAGGCAAAAGCTCAGGAATGTTCTTAATCACAAAAGCCGAGAGGCAAATGCTCACTGCGAGAAAAAAAAGGGTGTATCCGATGACGACAGCAAAAACTTTTTTCATTTTCAGCTTCCTTTTGCTTTTCTATAGTTCATAATCGAAGAGATGATTCCAAAAAACAGCAGCAGGACAAAAATCGCGCAGTTTATGTACAAGACCCACTGGTTCGATGAAAAATAGGGGAGCGAATAAAACTCTGATAAAAGTATGTAATTTACGGCAAGAACAAAAATTCCGGCCGCAAGAACTGAAAAAGCGTTCAGCATACGCCAACGGCTTATGAATTGCAATGAGAGAATAGAAATCATCGCAAGGGCAAGAGAAGTGTAAACAATCATTTCTTTGAACCCTGCAAGGAAATTTTCTTTTGACGCTATGATAATTGCTTCGTAAGCCCTAAGCGGAACGGAAATAATCGCTGGAACATTGACGGCGTTCTGAACAAGACTGTCCGCATAAGTTGATGATGAGCGAGCTAGATTTTCGTTTGAAAATACTCTCGGAACACCCTCACGGTCAACCATGAATCCATCTGCTGTATCTTCATGGATTTTTGAGTAATAGTAGACTTCATTCTTCTCTTTTCGGAAAAAGCCCTCAGAAACCGTTCTGGACGGAAGCTCTTTGCTGAAAAGATGACCGTAATCCATGGAGGCTTTCATAGAGTAAGGAATCAGGAAAAACCATGACGCAAAACTCAGGACAATGTAAATTATAAGAACCGGAATTTTTTTTGATTTGTGCCTGATACTGTAGAAAATGACGGAGAGCAGAGCGAAAACACAGACTGCCGGAAAAGAGTAGAATGCACCTTCGATAAAAAAAGGCAGTGAGAAAATAGAATAGTTCTGTCCCACGACACAAAGCGTAAGATCCGAGCAAAGCATGAAAACAGCAGCGCATGCCGCCGTCCCAAAAACACAAACAATCAAATATACAACTAATAGATATAAAATTGACTTCATCGAAAAATCTACAATATGAGCGTACAGAAAAAAAAGGGATTTTCCAACCCGAAAATCCCTTCTGAACAAAACGGCTTTAGCCGAGGAAAACTTGTCCCTGCTGGTCAATAGCAAGAATCGATTTGCACTCTGAGCACCGGAATCGGCCGGCTCTCAGTGCTTTGAGCTTTTTAGAGCAAACAGGACAGCTGAAAATCTTCGGGAACAAGCTGTCTACAGCTGGCGCGCCTTGATGGAAGAACTGAATTGCATCTCCCATTGAATCTTTGATATTGAAGAACTGAGAGAAACCAAGAAGTTGGAAAACTTCATAAACTTTTGGCTGAATCTCAAGGAGGACAATATCTCCGCCTTTTGGTTTTATCATTTTCAAAAATGCTGTGAATGAACCGATTCCTGTTGAGGATACATAGTTCAGAGATGCACAGTTAAAAATGATATTGACAAAACCTGCCTCAACTACTTTAGAAATTTTCTTTTGGAAAAAGCTTGAGTTGTATGTGTCAATGTAACCATTCAAATAAACAACGAGACCATTATCAACTTCATTAAGCTTTTCAAGATTGATTTTAAGGCTGTCATCCTTTTCGTCGTTAAATCCAGGAACAAGGTTATTATTGTTGTTACTCATATTTCTCCTACCGCATCTGCTGGAAAACAGCAAATTTTAGTTTATAGCCAATACAGTTATTGTACTCCAAAAAAGTTTGCTAGTCTAGCAGACTTTGGATTTTTTTGTTTGGCAGGTAATATCTAATCAAATAATTAATCGGCTTGCCCAATAAGTTGCTGCTGTGTGGTCATTGAACTTGTTGAAACCATCATATACGCTATATGTGGTGGTTTTGATAAGCTCAACCACTGCGGTTTATACTTTTAAGACAAAACCATTAGACCTGTTCGGAAACATATTGTTTCCTCACTGGTCTTGCGTAATTTTTCAGGCTAAAGCCTTGCAAAATTACAGAATTTCTAAGGTTGCTGCTCGGAAAACTGAATTTTCCGAACAACTTTATTAATTATATCGGCTGATTTTTTAATAATTTCAGAAAAAAATTGCCGATAGGTTTTATATTTTTGGAGATTTTGTTTTTCGCCTGTTTTTTTTGAACTCGACAATATAGAAGAAAATAAGTAAATTTAGCGCATGAATTTGAAAAATATTGCCATAGTTCTTGTTCGTCCTGATGAAAGCCGCAATGTGGGCGCAGTGTGCAGGGCTATGGCCAACAACGGAATGTCAAGGCTGCGGATAGTCGGAAATCGTGAGGATTATGATGATGAGCGGGTTCGCGTTCTTGCGATTCATGCCGCCCCTATATGGGAAAAAGCCGAATTTTTTGATTCTATATCGGAGGCGGTGAAAGACTGCGTTCTTGCCGCAGGAACAACGCGCAGAAGGGGCAAAAAGCGCGGAAAACTTCTTTTGCCGGAGGAATTTGCAGATTCGTGCTCTTCCGTGCTTGGCTCTGATGATGGTCCGAAAGTCGCCGCCGTGTTCGGGAACGAGCGGACGGGGCTTACGGAGGAAGAGCTTGACGAATGTACTATGGGCGTTACGATTCCGTCCGATGCAGGGTTTGGCTCTCTGAATCTGTCGCACGCCGTCCAGATTATATGCTATGAGATTTTCAGAAAAAGTTCTGCCGTGTCGCCAGGGATTGTTCCTGTTTCTCTCGGGCGGCTTGAAAAAACAACATCGGTTATTTGCGAAAGTCTTCAGAAAATTGGCTTTTTTAAACTTGCCGGAAGGGACGACATGGAAAAGTTCTGGCGTGATATTCTGAGCAGGGGTGGTGTAAGCGAAGGCGAAGCGCAATATATAGAAAAAACTTTTTCAAAAATTGCGGGTCTTGCTGGAAAAAATAATGCAAAAGTACTTGACTAAAAATTAAGAATCGGTCATAATCAATTCTATCACTTGGGGTGTTAGCGAAGCTGGTTATCGCGCTGGCCTGTCACGCCGGAGATCGCGGGTTCGAGCCCCGCACATCCCGAAAACGGAGATTCATTTGAATCTCCGTTTTTTTTTGTCCTTTTTAGATTTTTGGTAAAAAATGAAGCCGCCCGAGAAATGTTTTCCGCAAAATCATTTCTCGGGCGGCTTCGCTGTTTTTTTTAGAAAATTTTTAATGAGAGCTTTTCTTGATTCTTGCTCTTTCGCGGACAAAGTAATCTGTAAATCCTTTTGCCTCAAGGTTGTCAAGAATGTCCTGAACTTTTTCCGTATCAATATCCTTGATTACAACTTTTGTAAGGCTGTCCGTCTTTTGGAACACAACATTCTCAAAACCAGCGTTCATAAGCCTTTTTGCAAAAGAGCTTGCGTTTGCCCGCTGCGAGAACGCGCCAAGCTGTATGTCCCATTTTTCTGTAGTCGTCTCGTAGACGGAAATTTCTTTTGCAGAAGAAACTATATCAAGGCGGACATTCGCAGTTCCTGTCTTAATCATGTCAATTTTTGACGCAGCGGCCTTTGACAAGTCGATTTCTCTTCCTGCTACGAAAGGTCCTCTGTCATTGATTCTTACTTGCACCGACTTTCCGTTGTCAAGGTTCGTGACACGGACGACAGTGTTGAACGGAAGTGTCTTGTGGGCGGCTGTGTATGCGTTCATATTGAAAATTTCGCCGCTGGATGTTTTCCTGCCGTTGTATTTGTCCGCGTAATAAGAGGCAACGACGCTGCTTTTGTAAAGGGTGTCTGCAAATGCACAGGTGCACATAGTCAATAATAAAACTGAAAGAATTGATTTTACTGTTCTCATACTACATTTTTCGGAAAATCAAAAAAAATGATAAGGAAATCTCTAAAAAATTCAGTTTTTTTAAGATTATTATCAAAAAATTGTCGTTTTGCTTTGTTGTGCAATCGAAGCGGTTTCAAAAAATGATTTTGGACCTGCCTGGGAAGCAAAATATTTCGTCAGACGATTTTTTTCTTTCCCCACGACGGAATAAGCCTTGACGGATCCGTAGCCAGCAAAATTCGCGCGAAAAGTTCATTTGCCTGCGAAAAAACCTGACCAAGAATTTCGTTCTCTTCCTGAGTGAATTTTGATAGAACATATCCTGCGATGTCGCGGTCAGCGGGTTTTGTTAGCCCGAACCTGAGTCTCCAGAAATCTGCCGTTCCGAAAGCGGCTTTCATTGAACGAAGTCCGTTGTGCCCGCCGAGTCCGCCGCTCCATTTTAGGCTCATTGTTCCGAGCGGAAGCTCCAGCTCATCGTGTACGACTAGGATTTCTTCTGGATTTATTTTGTAGAAACGGGCGAGCTCCCCAACTGATTCTCCGCTCAGATTCATGTATGTAAGCGGTTTGAGAAAAAAAATCTGAGAGGGGGCTTCTTCTGGCACTCTCGGAACGCCTCCGTCCTTTGTGGTGAGCATTTTGGAGTCGCAGAACCATTGTGCAAGCGTATCTGTGCCGACGCAAGCGTAATCACCTTTGAATTTCTGCTGGAAATTCAGCTTTGTGTAAAACGGAAGCTGGTTTGCGAATGTCCATGCGACATTATGGCGAGTTCCTTCATATTCTTTTCCATAATTACCGAAAAATGCGACAAGTTTTATCATGGTAGTCCACCTAAAAATAAGTCTATTTTCAAAAAATCTTCCCTTATCTTTTTCAAAAACGCTTGATATTCTAACCATATTATTTTATCATGTCTATATAGCTTTTTTTGGAAAAAAAAGCTAAAACTGTTGTGACTAAAATTGTGCTTTAATATGATGTTTTTTCGGGGAAGATATGCAGGAGCAATTATTCAAAATAAAGAATGAGCTTTCCGAGTATGTGAAGCAGGCTGAAAAAGGGAATGTCGTAGAAATAACGAAGTACGGACGCACTTCGGCTGTAATAATCGGCATAGATCAGTACAATGAGCTTAACACATCAGGTACGAATACTTTCAGAAAACTTTTCAACGAGTGGAAAAATGAAGCTCCTGTTTCAAGCTCAAACGAATTTCCGTATGATAATCTGGAGGCCTAGCGCGTGATAAAACCATATTATCTTCTTGACACGAGCGTTATTGCTGAGCCAGTGCGCGAAAATCCGAACCCAAAAATTATCGCCCGAATAGAAAAATATGTTAATGTTGGGGCAATTTCCGCACCAACTCTTTATGAGCTTTACCACGGACTTGATTTTGTGAAAGACGAGAACAGACGCGACAAACTGTACAAATATATTACAAGTGTTGTTCGGGGGCTTTTCTCCGTAATTCCTTATGATGATTTCTCAGCTTCTGTTCAGGCTGATTTCAGACTGAGGGACAAAAGCAAGAAAGTTAGCGCGAGGGATTTGGTTCAGGCTGCTGTATCAAAATCGAATAACATGATTCTTGCTACTAAAGAACCAGGTCGATATTCAAATATCATCGGGCTTACTGTTGAAGACTGGTCTGAGTAACATGGAGGATTGATTTGGCTGACATACATATATTTCCTGACGCGCCGGAAGGAACTCCGAAAGCGAATTTCGTTCATTTGCATGTTCACTCCGATTATTCTCTCCTTGACTCGTGCGCAAAAATCGATGATTTGATTGCAAAGGCAAAAATGCTGAATATGCCGGCTCTTGCGCTGACTGACCACGGAAATATGTTCGGTGCACTCAATTTTGAGCATATCTGCCATGCGAACGGAATAAATCCCATTGTCGGTGAAGAATTTTATGTTGCGTATGGCTCTCATCTGGAAAAGAATTCTGTGCCTTACTCCAGGAAAGGCGAGGACGGCGACCGGCAGGCGAGGTATTTTCATCTTATTCTTCTGTGCGAAAACGAAACTGGATACAAGAATATGTGCTGGCTTTCTTCAATCGCATACACGGAGGGCACTTGGTACAAGCCCCGGATTGACTTTGAGCTTCTGGAGAAGTACCATGAGGGCTTGATTTGTTGTTCTGCCTGTGTGGCAGGGGAGCTTCCGCAGCTTCTTCTTGCGGGAAAGGACGATGATGCAAGGGAGCTTGTCCTAAAATACAAGAATCTTTTTGGGCCTGATCACTATTATATCGAGCTGCAAGACCACGGGCTTCCTGAGCAGAAGGAGCTTAATCCTAAGCTGATTGCGCTTGCCCGCGAACTTGATGTTCCTCTGGTCGTTACAAACGATATTCACTATATAGAAAAAGAAGACTGGGAAGCGCAGGATTGCCTGCGTTGCATCGGTTTTAAGAAGGTTATGACCGAGCCGCACCAGCAGATGGGCGGAGACTTGCACGAATGGTACTTTAAGACCGAAGAGGAAATGCGCGCTCTTTTCCCTGACTGCCCGGATGCGTATGAGAATACGATTAAGATTGCGAATATGTGCAATCTGACGATTCATCAGTACAAAACACAGGAGCTTAAGGGGACTCTTCCGCGTTTTGATTTGCCCAAGGAATTCCAGGTTCACAGCGATTACACAAAGAATCAGGATGATTATATGCGCAACCTTGTGGAGAAGGGGCTTCGCAAGCGTTATAAAGAGATTACGCCTGAAATCAGGCAAAGATGCGAGTACGAGATGGGAATCATCCTGAAAATGGGTTTTTCAGGATACTTTCTTATTGTATGGGAATTCATCAACTGGTCAAAGTCTACTTATGACAATCTGAACAAACGCCCCAAGCCATATATGCCTATAGGTCCTGGGCGTGGTTCGGGTGCAGGCTCTCTTGTGGCATACTGTCTGGAGATTACTGATATTGACCCGTTCAGGTACAAGCTGATTTTCGAGCGGTTCTTGAATCCGGAGCGCGTTTCCATGCCGGATTTTGATATAGACATGGACTTCGATTTTAGGCAGGACATAATACAGCATACGCGAGACTTGTATGGAAGCGAAAAAGTCGGGCATATAGTAACATTCGGTACTCTCAAGCCAAAAAACTGCATTGCCGATGTAGGGCGCACTCTCGGAATTCCTTTGTCCGAGGTGGCTATGCTCAAGTCTAAGGTTTCTGAGAACCTAAAAGCTAAGCTGAAAAATTGCTTTGAGCCAGCGAACGAAAAATTCCCGGACGGCGGGCAGCTTGCTGAGTTCAGACATGACCCACGGTATGAGAAACTTTTTGACCTTGCAATAAAACTTGAAGGATGCAAACGAAATACCGGTCTCCATGCGTCAGGTATGGTTATCGGGCTTACGGAACTTCCGAACTGGGCGCCTGTTTTCAAAGACACAAAGGAGGGCAAAGTTGGCGTTCAGTATACTATGGATATAATTGAGCCTTGTGGTCTGGTAAAATTTGACTATCTCGGACTAAAAACTCTTTCTCTCATACGGTATGCTGAAACAATCGTGAACAAGCATAAAAAGCCTGACGAGCCTCTTCTTGACTGCTCAAAGGTGAGCGAAACGGATAAAAAAACTTTCGAGCTTTTCAAACGCGGGGATTCCGTTGCCGTGTTCCAGTTCGAGTCGCCTGGAATGCAGAAAATATTGCGTCAGTTTCAGCCTGAGAAGCTGGAAGACCTTGTTGCGTTGAATGCATTGTATCGTCCTGGCCCTATGGACTATATTCCGAATTATATCGACGGAAAATGGAAGCCTGAGACTGTCCATTACCCGGATCCGTGCCTTAAAGGAATCTTGGAGGAAACTTACGGTGTAATGGTTTATCAGGAACAGGTAATGCAAGTTTCCCAGAAAATAGCCGGATTCTCTTTGGGTGGTGCAGATATGCTTCGCCGTGCTATGGGAAAAAAGAAGCCTGAAGTTCTTATGGGAAAAAAGAAGGAATTTGTTGAGGGAGCGTTGAAGCAGGGCTTTACGAAGGAACACGCCGAGGAAATCTTCGAGATAATGATTCCGTTCGCCGGCTACGGATTCAACAAATCCCATGCTGCGGCTTATTCAGTTCTTGCTTACAGAACGGGCTGGCTCAAAGCGAACAAACCTGCAGAATTCATGGCGGCAAACCTCACGAATGAAATAAACTCGGCTGACAAGCTGCCGGAATATATTGAAGAATCCAAAAAAAGGGGAATCCCAGTTGACCCGCCCGATGTGAACAGATCAGATGTCATTTTCGATGTTGTTGATGGGCATATCGTTTTTGGGCTGAAAGGAATAAAGGGCATGGGCGAGAGTGTCTCAAAAGCCATCGTTTCCGAGCGAGAGCGGAACGGTCCGTTCAAGTCGTTCATGGATTTCGTGGAGCGCATGGTTCAGTGTACGGACGATACCGGAAAATTGTATCTGAACAAGAAGGCACTGGAAGTCCTGATAAAATGCGGTGGTTTTGATAATCTTGACAAAAATCGTCCCACGCTTATTGCGAATTATGAAGAGGCATTCTCATATGCGGAGAAAAAGTTCAAGGATTCTAATTCAAGCCAGCTGAGCCTTTTCGGTGACTCAGGAATCTCCGAATACGAGGAATTCAAATTCAAGGAAGTGGAAGACTGTTCCATGCTTGAAAAGCTGAATATGGAGAAAGAGCTTGTAGGCTGCTATGTTTCAGGTCATCCGCTTGACGACTACAAATCAGCGTACGAAAAGGCATCTGTCAACTCCTCTACGATATTGCGTGCCGCAAAGCAGGACAAGGCCGAGCGAGAGCTTTATTTCCAGGCGAATAAGCGTCGTGTTCCGCGTGATTTCGGAAAAGTCTATACTGTCGTAGGGATGATTATCAATATCCGCGAGTATACAACCAAAACCGGGGAAAAAATGGGATTCGGGACTTTGCAGGATTATGACGGCACAGTTGATCTCACTTTCTTCAAGAACGAATGGGCGGAGATTAAGGATAAAATCGTTATGAACGGAATATATGCGTTCAGCGGAAAAGTTGATGGCACTCGCGATACGCCTTCCTTCATTGTGAACAAGATTGAAGACCCAGAGCTTCTTAAGGAAAAAGCCTACACTGAGATTCATATTCAGCTTGAATCAGGATTCAAGAGCGAGGATGATGTATCAAGGTTGAGGGAATTTTTGCTGAAAGGGGAGGGGCGGTGCTCGTTGTTCTTTCATGTAGATACTGAAACGGCATCTTACATTATTCGGGCAAACCAGCAGCTGACGGCAAACCCTACTAAAGATTTTCTTGATGATGTAAAATCATTTCCATTCATAAAGGATGCTTGGGCATCATAATGTGGAGTTTTAAGGAGAAGTAGATATGATTCAGCCTATTTTCAAACTTTTGTCACTAGTTGTGATAATTTACACTTTCATGTGTTTTATCAGGATATTTTTGTCATGGTTTCCTGGCGGATTATACTCACCGTTTGGAAGATTCCTTACGCAGGCGTGTGACCCGTACCTGAACAAATTCCGCTTTCGGTTCTTGAAATTTTCTGCATTTGATTTTTCTCCTGCAGTGGCTTTATGCGTGCTTTTCGTGCTTTCGTCGATTTTTTCTGGAATCGCAAATAATCAGCACGCCACGCTGGGGCTTATACTTGCTACCCTTGTGACGATGATTTGGGGAATATTCTCTTCCTTGCTAGTCCTTCTTATGGTGATTATTCTTATAAGGCTTTTGGTGCTGATTTTTTCAAACAGCTCAGGCTCATATGATTCAATCTGGAGTCAGCTGGACAGGTCTTTGTCGCCGCTTATTTTTAAAATTGCCTCCGTTTTCTCAGGGGGAAAGCCTGTCCCGCTAAAGACTGCGCTTCTTCTGGCTTTCGCCATGATTTTTTTAATCTGGTTTGGCGGAAAAATTCTTATAGGATATTTGGCTACTATTATTTCTTCGCTTCCTGTATAAGCTGATGAAAGTTTCTGAGATTACAAGCTCTATTTCAACTCTCCCAGGTGTGGGACCTGCCAAAGCTGCGCTTTTTGCTAATTTGAATGTTTTTACTGTGGGAGATTTGTTGCGCTTCTATCCGCGTGATTATGAGGATAGAACGGAGAAAATTACTATTGCCCGCAGTTTTGAGCTTAAGAATGTGAAAGTTCATACTATAGCTCAGGTCTCGGCGCACGAATGGTTCGGCTACGGGCGCATGAAGACTTTGAAGCTTATAATAACGGATGGCACTGGAGAAGCAGAGCTTATTGCGTTTAACAGACCGTTTCTTGAGAAATCTTTTCCTGTGGGCTCAATCCTTGCTGTTACTGGAAAATTTGAAATCAAGTACGGGAAGTTTCAGTCAGCGTCTTTTGATGCAGAAAAAATTGCCGATTCGGGAAATATTGCTGATTTTTTTCATACGACCGTTCCGAACAGCCGCGTCTTCCCTGTTTATCATCTTACCGAAGGGCTTACGAGCAAAATAATCAGCAAAGTCGTTGCTTCTGCTTTGGCGCAGTATTCAATCGGGCTTGAGAGCGATGTAGATGAAAATCTTCTGAGAAAAAAGAATCTTATTTCAAAAAAGGATGCTCTTAGGAAAATACATATTCCGGAAACACTCGCAGAAACTGTTGAGGCTAGAAAGATGCTTGTCTACGAGGAACTTTTTGTTTTTCAGACTGCAATCGCAAGACAGATTATTTCCCACAGGGGAAAACTTCCTGATGAAAATAGCTTAAACGAGGCGAAAAATTATTCTGCTGAGGAATTTATGCTATCTCTGTCTCCGCGCCAGAAGCAGCTTTACTCGGGGCTTCCTTTTTCGCTTACGACTGACCAGATGTCGGTCATAACGCGCATGAATTTTGACATAGATAAAAACTATGAGAGTATAAAAGACTCCGAGTCCGTGCCGTTCGCTATGCGCGCGCTTTTGCAGGGCGATGTTGGAAGCGGAAAGACGCTCGTTTCGTTTTTCGTGTGCCTCCGTATCATTGATTACGGAAGTCAGTGCGCTCTTATGGCTCCGACGGAACTTTTGGCACGGCAGCACGCCGATAATGCGGCAAAACTTCTTGAGCCTCTTGGCGTGAATGTCGCATATCTTACAGGAAACATAAAGGCAAAAGGCAGGGGCGCGCTTCTTTCCGCGCTGAAAAATGGCGAAATTCAGCTTGTAATAGGAACGCACGCGCTTTTTTCAAAAAATGTCGTGTACAAGGACCTTGCGCTTGCAATAATCGATGAGCAGCACCGTTTCGGGGTTGTCCAGCGTTCTGCAATTTTGAACAAAGGCAGGCAGAGCGCGGAGCCTTTGACCAGAGAGCCGAATTTGCTTATGATGAGTGCCACCCCAATTCCGCAGACGCTTGCTCTTACTGTGTTTGGCGATTTGGATGTGCTTTCGATTCATTCTATGCCTGGTGGACGGAAAAAAATCATCACATATCTTGTTCGGGGCGGAAATGAGGCAAAGGCGTATGAGGAAGTTCGCAAGGAGCTACACAAAGGGCATCAGGCTTATTTTGTTTATCCGGCTATTGAGCAGAACCTTGATTCTGATTCAGATTCTAATGATTTGATTTCAAAGGAGCCTCTGAAATCAGCCGAAGAATCTTTTGAATTTTTGTCGGGGCAAGTTTTCAAAGAGTACAAGGTGGGACTCGTTCACTCTAGAATCGGTGAGGAGGAACAAAGACAGGTTCTTGATGATTTCAGGCTGAATAAAATACAAGTTCTTGTGGCTACGACAGTCGTTGAAGTTGGCGTTGATGTTCCCAACGCAACATGTATCGTAATCGAGCAAGCGGACAGATTCGGGCTTGCGGCCTTGCACCAGCTTCGAGGGCGTGTCGGACGCGGAAGCGAGCAGTCGTTCTGTTTCTTGATTTACCGTAATTCAATAACTGAGAACGGAATTGAACGAATGAAAGCAATCCGTGAAACTACGGACGGATTTAAAATCGCGGAGGAAGATTTGCGGCTGCGAGGTCCCGGCGAAATAACCGGAACCGCACAGAGCGGGGAACTTTCTTTTAGAATTGCAGATCCTGTTCGCGACACTGATATTATGATGGAAGCCCGGAAAGATGCGTTCCGGGCTGTGAGCGAAAATTAGGCTACAAAATCTTCCAGCAGCTTTCTTTTTGAAGGGAGCTGGAGCGAATGAATTGCAGTTTTCTCGATTTGCCTGACTCTCTCTTTCGTAAGACCGTAAGAGGTACCGATTTCTTTGAGCGATTTTGGCTCTTCTCCGTCAAAGCCGTAACGAAGCCGAAGAACAAGCTCCTCGCGAGGTTTGAGCAATTTGATTGCTTTCCTGACTTCGTTGTGAAGAGATTTTTCCATGAGTTTGTCCTCTGGGTCGCGGTCATAAGACTCAATCATATCGCCGATTGTGTCGCTGTCGGACTCTTTTTTGTCAATTGGCGTCTCAAGACTTACAGTTCCTTGCGTGAGGAAAAGCAAATCCTGCACGGTCTTTTCTTCGATTCCTGTAAGCTCCGAGATTTTTGCGAACTGCTCGTATTCTGGCAGCGTGTTGTCAATCAGCTTGCGGGCTTTCTCAATCTTTGTAAGCTCGTATGCTTTGTTCTGAGGAAGCCGGATTGATCTTCCGTGCTCTCCGATTGCTTTCAGAATAGACTGGCGAATCCACCAGACGGCATATGAGATGAATTTTATCCCTTTGCTCGGGTCAAAATGGTCGATTGCCGACAAAAGACCAATGTTTCCTTCGCTGATTAAATCTGTTATATCGAAAACTGTGTTTTTTGGATTCAAATACTCGTTCGCAACTTTGACAACGAAACGCAAATTTGATTTTACGATTTTCTCTGCGGCTTTTTTATCGCCGTTTTTTGCTTTAATCGCAAGAGCATTCTCTTCTTCTGCTGTCAAAAGCGGAATTTTGTTGACTTCGTTCATGTAAGAAGATAAAACATCAATTTCTTTTCTCATAATTTTCCCTCACTATGTATATAGCAAGTTTCGTGCCAAGTTTTTTAAATAAGTCAGAACTTGTTCGGAAAAAGTAAAATTTTTAAATACCTCTGCTTTTCTTACATTCTTAGCGTCTTTTTTTTTGATTTTTTTTGCCTTTTGCGTTTTTTTTTATTATATTAATTTTATTGATAAGGAAATTTTGACACATTCGGAATTTTCTGATACTTAAACTGTGTCATTTTGACACTTTGGAGGCAATTAAATGAAAGTTAAACCACTTGCTGACCGTGTTCTTTTGAAACAGGAAAAGGCAGAGACAAAAACAGCTTCTGGAATTATTATCCCGGAGACAGCTCAGGAAAAAACGCAGATTGCAAAAGTTGAGGCAGTCGGCCCTGGAACTGAGAAAGAAAAAATCACTGTGAAAGTCGGTGACAAAATTATGTACGATAAATATGCGGGAACTCAGATAAAGATTGATGGCGAGGATTTCTTGATTGTGAAGAATTCTGACATCATCGCCGTTATTGAATAGGATTTCGTTTTTATCACATAAAAAGCCTGCCCGGAAAGCCGAAGTGTGAAGTACATTTCAGTTTTCGGACAGGCTTTTTTTTAGCTTTGCAAAGATGTGTTCTTTACGACAACATCGTGAGCTGAACCTTCGCTGATTGTAGTCGCTGAAACCAAAGTGAGCTTTGCTTTTTCCTGAAGCTCCGGGATTGTGAGCGCGCCGCAGTTGCACATTGTGTGAGCCACTTTCTTTAGCGTAAGCCCAACGCCGTCATGCAAATGGCCTGCGTAAGGAACATACGAGTCAACGCCTTCTTCAAATGCCATTGATTTTTTCCCGCCCAAGTCGTACCGCTGCCAGTTGCGCGCGCGGTTTGAGCCTTCGCCCCAGTATTCTTTGACATACTGTCCGTTTACCACGAGCTTGTTTGACGGAGATTCGTCGAAGCGCGCGAAGTAGCGTCCGAGCATTACGAAGTCAGCTCCCATTGCGAGCGCGAGCGTGACATGATAATCATGCACAATTCCGCCGTCAGAGCAAATTGGGATGTAGATGCCAGTTTCTTTGTAGTAGTCGTCGCGTGCTTTTGCCACCTCAATCGTTGCTGTTGCCTGTCCGCGGCCAATTCCTTTCTGCTCGCGCGTAATGCAGATTGAGCCGCCTCCGATTCCAATCTTTACGAAATCGGCCCCAGCGTCCGCAAGGAATTTGAATCCTTCTGCGTCAACGACATTTCCGGCTCCGACTTTTATATCTTTTCCGAATTTTTCGTGAATATCTTTGAGTGCCTTAGCCTGCCAGTACGAGTAGCCTTCGCTTGAGTCAAGGACGAATACATCCGCGCCTGCTTTGATGAGGGCTGGGACGCGCTCCATGTAGTCGCGGGTGTTGATTCCTGCTCCCACAACATAGCGGTGTTTTGCGTCAAGAAGCTCGTTTGGATTTGACTCGTGGGTTGCGTAGTCTTTTCTGAAAATGAGCGATACAAGATTTCCGTCCTTGTCAACGACAGGAAGCTGGTTTACTTTTTTGTCCCAGATTATTTCGTTCGCTTCTGAGAGCGTGATTCCTTCCTGACCTACTGCCATGTCGGAAAGCGGTGTCATGTACTCGGAAACTTTCGAGTTCGGCTTACAGTGCGTAATCCTGAAATCTTTTGATGTGATGATTCCTACCAGTTTTCCGTGGGCAGAACCGTCTTCCGTTACGGCGCAAGTTGAGTGACCTGTCTTTTCGCTGAGCGCGATGACTTCTTCCAGAGTTTGGTCAGGACGAACATTTGAGTCCGATGTTACGAATCCTGCTTTGTAAGTCTTAACGCGCGTAACCATAGCGGCCTGATCTTCAATCGTCTGGCTGCCATATATGAAACTGATTCCGCCCTCTTTTGCGAGCGCGATTGCCAGCTTGTCGTCCGAAACAGCCTGCATTACGGCGGAGACCATAGGAATATTCATTGATATAGGAGATTCTTCGCCGGCCTTTTTGTTGAAGCGGACGAGTGGTGTCCGCAATGATACATTGTCCGGAATGCAGTTTTCGCTTGAGTAGCCCGGAACTAAAAGATATTCGCCAAATGTGTGCGATGGTTCTGAAAAATAAAATGCCATTGCTTTCTCCTTGATGTATATTGAATTTTGAAAATTATAATTGTACCATTATTGCATAATTTTCTTTTCGTTTCAATAGGTTTTGCTCAGATAATTGCTGAAATAAGTTTGCCTTAAAATCAGCTCGGAATTAACTTACTATGAAAAAAAATCTTCAAACAAATTTATTTTTGATGAACTTTGCTCAAAGTTGTGTTATCATATATATCGAGAATTTGGAGATAAAAGAATGTATACAGAGCAAGAAGCAATCCAGTATGTTAGAGAAAATGATGTTCGTTTTATAAAGCTTTTTTTCACCGATTTTTATGGCTCTATAAAATCGATTTCAATTCAGCCGAGCGAGCTTGACCGCGCGTTCGCAAGGGGAATTCCTTTCGACGCAAGCTCCGTGAAAGGATTCCTCGGTGTGGCAAAGTCGGATTTGTTTATAGTTCCTGACCCGTCTACGCTTGCTGTTCTTCCTTGGAGACCGCAGTCTGGCAGGGTCGTGCGTTTTTTCTGCAATGTGCGCTATCCTGACGGAACGCCTTTTGAAGCTGATATTCGGAAAATGCTTTCCGATTTAGTTCAGCGTGCGAAAGAAAACGGTTTTGATTTTACAATCGGAACAAAATGCGAATTTTATCTTTTCAAGTGTGACGAAAGGGGAAATCCCACAAAAGAGCCTTATGACAATGCTGGTTATTGCGATTTGGCTCCGCGCGACAAAGGTGAGAATGTGAGGCGTGAAATATGCCTTACCCTTGAGCAAATGGGAGTTCATCCTGAGTCAAGCCATCACGAGAAAGGTCCTGGGCAGAATCAGGTTGATTTCAAATGCTCTGATGTCCTGAATGCCGCTGATAATTTCCAGACATTCAAAGTCGTGGTCAAGACGATTGCGGCTCGTAACGGCTTGTTCGCAAGTTTTATGCCGAAGCCTCTCCCTGATAAGCCAGGAAACGGACTTCACATAACTATTTCTCTTTATAAGGACGGAAAAAATCTTTTTGCGGGCGATGATATGGCTCCTGAGGCAAAAGCATTCCTTGCGGGCATATTGTTCCGTGTCCTTGAGATTGCGCCTTTTACTAACCCTGTGCCTAATTCGTACATGAGGCTCGGTTCGTTTGAGGCCCCAAAGTACATAAGCTGGAGCCGCCAGAACAGATGCCAGCTCATCCGCATTCCTGACTCGGATGAAACTTCCGCGCACATGGAGTTCCGTGCTTCGGATCCTGCCGGAAATCCGTATGTCGATTTGTATCTTCTTCTTGCCGCCGGACTTGAGGGAATCGAAAAGGATTATGGTCTTCCTGATTCTACCGATATTGACTTGTTCAATGCGGATCCAGAGGATACAAGATTTATGATACGGCTTCCTATGTCATTGAACGAAGCGAAAAAATATTGCGACAAGGGCGACTTTATTTACAAAGTGTTCCCTAAGCCGATTATTGATTTTTTGGCCAGCTCTGATGTTGACAGCTTTGGCGCGGATATTGGGGAAGCCTGATGTTTCCTGAACGACGGGCTGTAGTCCCGGGCTATTTGGGGTTGTTTTTATGGAAAGCGTTCTGATTGTCTCAAACACAAGCTCTACGATGGAAATTATCTCAGGTCTTCTCGTCTCTCAGGTTTTCAGCAGGATTGTTACGGCTCGTAGTGGCGTTGAGGCCCGGCGTTTTCTTTTGGAGAGTGAATTCGACCTTGTTATTATTGATGCGCCTCTTCCTGACGAAATGGGAGATGATTTCGCTCTTCATGCCGCAGAGTGTTCTTCGTGCGGAGTCATACTTATCGTTGAGAGCGATGGTGTTGCCGAAATATCAGCTTCCGTTGAAGATTATGGCGTTTTTACCGTGCCTAAGTCCGTGTCGCCTGATGTGTTTTTCAATGTGGTAACGCTTATGAACGCAACGAGAATGCGCGTGAAAAAGCTGGAGGACGAGAACAGAAGGCTTCTGAACAAAATCGAGGAGCTGAAATTCGTTGACAGGGCAAAGTGCACGCTCATCCAAGTTCTGAAAATGACCGAGCAGCAGGCGCATCGCTATATCGAAAAGCAGAGCATGGATTTGCGCCAGCCACGGATTGTGGTTGCAGAGAACATTCTCAAAACATACGAGCGTTAGCCCTAAATCGTGTAGAACCAAGATTCTTCCGTGTAGTCGAAAGGCGTTTCCTGGTAGACATAGTAGTTCAGCCAGTTTGAGAAGAACAAGTGCGCCGTACTGCGCCATTTGTTCTTCGGCTGCATAGACGGGTTGTCGTCAGGATAGTAGTTGATGGGAACATCAATCGCAAGCCCCTTGTTCTTGTCGCGCCAGTATTCTTTTCCGAGCGTTTCGGTGTCGTACTCAAGATGCCCGGTCATAAATATCAGCCTGTTGTCGTTCGATTTTGCGATTGTCACTTCGTTCTCATCGTTCGTTGCAAGAATCTTCAAGTCCTTGACTTTTTGTATTGATGATGTGAGGACTGTGGTGTGGCGCGATGTAGGGACAGGAAAGTTGTCGTCAAATCCGCGCAAAAGCGGTTCGTTGAGTGAGGTTGCGTGATTTTTGTAGATACCGAACATTTTCTTTTCGAGCGCGATTTTCTTGATTCCGTAGTTGTGGTATAGTCCCGCCTGCGCGCCCCAGCAGATGAACAAAGTGGAAAAAACATTTTCCTTGGCGTAATCCATTATATCGCACAACTCAGGCCAGTAATCAACATCCTCAAACGGCATTTGCTCCACAGGAGCTCCCGTTATAATCATTCCGTCGTATTTGTGATTGAATATTTCGCTTGACGGAATGTAGAATTTTTCCAGATGCTCCGTGCTAACATGGGTTGATTCATGCTGTTCCATTCTTACGAGAGAAATGTCCGTTTGCAGCGGCGTGTTTCCGAGAAGCCGCAGCAGCTGGGTTTCCGTAGTTTCTTTTGTGGGCATGAGGTTTATTATAGCTATTTTGAGCGGGCGTATATCTTGCATTGCGGCCCGTTTTTCCGTCATTACGAAAATATTTTCTTTTTCGAGAATTGAGCGGGCTGGTAAATCAGATTGAATTCTTATAGGCATAGCGTTAAGTATAGCAAAAGTAAGTTGAATTTACTATATTAGTGTTTATGAGTTCTTCAAAAGAAAGAAAAAATGCAATAAAAAAACTCAAGGCTTTTGTTTTTACCCAGAAATCAGAAATTACGGAGTTCAGGGAGAAAATTGACGAACTGTTTTCTTCTGTTTTTTTGCCTAACCGAGTTGATTTAGTTGAAAAAGATTATAACGGCGTGATGTGCGATGTCATAAGTCCTGCGCTTTTTTCCAAGAAAAGAGTGCTTGTTTATGTGCATGGAGGTTCGTTTGTTGCCGGTTCAAGGAAAGCGTACAGACCGTTTGTTTCATCTCTTGCCGATGCAGTTTCGTGCAGGGCAATCCTTCCCGAATTCAAGCTTGCCCCAAGCCATCCGTTTCCGTATGCGCTGGAGGATTTGCAATGCGTGTTCAGGATGCTTTATGCTCAGGAGCAGCTGAAAAACGGAAGCCCGGAGATAATAGTCGCAGCTGATTCAAGCGGTGCGTCCATTGCCGTAGCTCTTATTTTGAGCCTTAAAGATAAATTCCGGGCTTCGGTCAAACAGATGATTCTTTTTAGCCCGTGGCTTGATTTTTCGGACAAAAATGAGATTTTCAGCTCCAAAAAGACGGCGGATGATGTTTTTTCGCCGGAAGCGATAAGATTTGCGGCGGAGAATTATGCCGATGTTTCAAAAAATGATAATCCGCTTGTTTCTCCCCTTCAGGCTACAAAAGAAATGCTGAACGGCTTTCCGCCAGTTTTCATTCAGTGCGGTGAAAACGAGATTTTCCTTGAGTCGGCAAAAAAATTCAAGCTGAACCTTATTTCTGCTGGCGTAGAATGTACGCTGGATGTGTGGGACGGCATGATGCCTCTTTTTCAGCTGGCCGATGATTGCCTAAATGAGTCCCATCTTGCGATTGAAAAAATCGGGAGGCTGCTTACTGAGCAAGACCTTTCTGACGAAATCGGGAGCGTTTCCAATTTTCAGACAGAATGAAATAGAGCTGTTCGGAAAACTGAAGTTTCCGAACAGCTCTAATAATCATGGAAAAAAGTTTTGGGTAAGATACGGCTGACGAGCGTACTGATTTATGCTGACAGCCATTTGGCTTAAAATGTCTCTGGCTGTCCGACAGATAGAGACATTCAAGCTCAATTACCGCAACGTTCCCAGAACTGAATTTTCTGATTCTGCATTAGTCCGGCATTAAAATCGCAAGGACTATGTAGAGCAAAATTCCTGTTCCGCCAAAAATAATCAGAACAATCCACAATGCCCTGACCAATGTTGGGTCAAGGTCAAAATATTCAGCTATTCCGCCGCAAACTCCGCAAAGTTTTCGCTGGGAGCTTTTGTGAAAAGGTTTTGCCATTATTTCACCTCACTATCTGCGATTGGAATTTTCTTAATCTTCCAGATGTCGCGAACATAATCCTCAATCGTTCTGTCGGAAGAGAATTTTCCTGAGTTAGCAATGTTGATAAGGGCTTTTCTTGCCCAGCCTTTTTTGTCCTTGTAACATTCGGCGAGTTTTTCCTGAGCTTTCGCATATAGCTCAAAGTCTGCGAGAACATAGTAAACATCAGGTCTCTGGCCTTCAACGCCGTAAATGAGCGAGTCATGCAGTTCCTTGAATTCCTGGCGGCTCGGGTCGTAAGTTCCGTCAACAAGCTGCTCAACGACTTTCGCAAGCGCAGGGTTTCTCTCAAGGTATTGCTGAGGATTGTAAGAATGTTCTTTTTCCATTTTCTGGATTTCCTCAGTGAGAAGTCCGAACGGGAAGCCGTTCTCCTTTCCTGCTTCCTCAAAAATCTCTATGTTCGCGCCGTCCATAGTTCCCATAGTGAGAGCACCGTTCACCATGAACTTCATGTTTGATGTTCCCGAAGCCTCTTTTCCTGCCGTGGAAATTTGCTCTGAGACATCTGCGGCAGGGAAAATTTTCTCGGCTACTGAAACGCGGTAGTTCTCAATGAACACGACGCGGAGCTTTCCGCCAACCCTGCGGTCATTGTTTATGCGCTCTGAAACTGTGTTAATCAGCTTGATGATTGATTTTGCCCTGCGGTAGCCCGATGCGGCCTTAGCCCCGAAAATGAATGTGCGTGGCGGAGGATTAAAGCTCGGGTCTTCGATGAGCTTGTTGTACAAGTACATGATATGAAGCACATTGAGAAGCTGCCTCTTGTATTCATGCAGACGCTTTACCTGAACATCAAATATTGACTCTGGGTCAAGGAATTCGTTCTGCTTGTGCTTGAGATACTCTACGAGAGCTTCCTTGTTGTGACGCTTGATTTGGATAAGTTCTTCAAGAGCCGCGTCGTCATCAGCGAATTTCTCAAGCTCTTTGAGCTTTGTCAGGTCTTTTTCCCAGCCTGAGCCTATTCTTTTCGTAATGAAATCTGAAAGCTCCGGGTTAGAGCATTTGAGCCAGCGTCTCTGAGTAATTCCGTTTGTCTTGTTGTTGAACTTTTTCGGATACAGCTCGTACCAGTCCTTAAGCTCCACATTTTTCAAAAGCTCCGTGTGCAGCGCGGCAACGCCGTTTACGCTGAATCCTGCGTGGATTGCAAGCCATGCCATGTAGATTTTTCCGTTGTGGATGATTGACATCCTGTTCTGCTTCTCATAGTCGCTCGGGTACTTGGCGCGGATTTCAATCAGGAAGCGGCGGTTGATTTCCTCAACAATCTGGTAAACGCGCGGGAGAAGGCTCTGGAATACGGAAATATCCCACTTTTCAAGAGCTTCTGCAAGAATCGTGTGGTTCGTGTAGGCGAAAGTTTTCTGAACTACAGACCATGAGTCATTCCAGCCCATGCCGTATTCGTCCATGAGGATTCGCATAAGCTCTGGGATTGCCACGACAGGATGCGTGTCGTTGAGCTGAATTACATGGAACTCGTGGAATTTAGAGAAATCAGTTCCGTAGTTGTTTACGAAGTGATGAACAAGATCCTGAAGTGATGCCGAGCAGAAGAAATACTGCTGCTTAAGGCGGAGTGCTTTTCCTTGCGGCCCGTTATCGTTCGGGTACAAGACGCGGCTTATGTTCTGGGCTTCGTTCTGTCTGAATACGGCTTCGTTGTATCTCATGTCGTTGAAGAGCTGCAGGTCGAATCCGTTCGGACTTGATGCCTGCCAGAGACGGAGCGTGTTCACCGTGTTCGTGTCGTATCCTACGATTGGCATATCATATGGTGTGGCTGTGACTTCCTCAGCGTTCTCGATATAGAATCTGTCCTGACCGTCAGGAGTTTTTCCGTATTTTATCTCGCCCCCGAATTTTACGGTAACGGCAAGGTCACTTCGCTTGATTTCCCACGGGTCGCGGTGTTTGAGCCAGTTGTCCGGATACTCAACTTGATATCCGTTCTCAATTCTCTGCTCGAACATTCCGTATTCGTAGCGGATTCCATATCCGTGTCCGGGGTAATCCAAAGTTGCCAGGGAGTCCAAGAAGCACGCCGCAAGGCGGCCAAGACCACCGTTTCCCAAACCTGCGTCAGGCTCTTCGTCCTCAATAAGGTTGAAGTTTATGTTCATGTCTTTCAGGACTTTCTTAACTTCGTCTTTTATCCCGAGGTTTATGAGGTTGTTTGACAAAGCGCGTCCCATCAAAAATTCGGCTGAAAGATAGAAAAGCTGTTTTGTCGGTGTCTTTTCGTATTGATTTCGCGTTGCCATCCAAGCCGGCATAATCAGTTCCTGAACAGAAGCACTTACTGCATCGAAAAGGTCATGGCTGTTAGCCTGGGAAATATCCTTTCCGTACTGGCGGCGCAAGCGTGCCGAAAGATTTTCTCTGAATTTTTCTGCATCGAATTTCATATTTTACTCCTATATAAAAATTACTTTGCAATTAAAACGACAATTGAATTGGCAAGAACCACATAATGCTCCTGCGAATTCAAAGATTCTTCCTGTCCGTCAAACAGGGCGCAGTTTATATGCTCCATTGACGTGTCTATCAATCTGTACCATTTTCTGCTTGTTTTTGCGTCAATCATTGAAGGCTTCGGAATCGTAACCGTCATGTCATGGATATCCATGTTGAACGCGATGTAAAAATCATTGTCCTCAAACGGCATTTCGTCCCGCTTGATTCCTGCGGCTTTTCCACCGAGCCTGAGCGAAAGGAACCTGTTCATTTTCTTCCAGTCGGGCACAGTTCCGTCAAAGTTGAACCAAGATATGTCCGGCGGATTGTTGTTTATTGATGTGGTGGAGCCTCCGAAGAATCTGTTGCGCTGGAACACGGGGTGACGGGTCCTGAGCGCAATCAGTTTCTGAACGAAGTCCTGCATTGAGGCGTTGTTGCGCACATCGTCCCAGTTGAACCATGAAATTTCGTTGTCCTGACAGTACGCGTTGTTGTTTCCGTTCTGAGTGCGGCGCACTTCATCGCCAGCCACGAACATAGGCGTTCCTTGCGAAACAAAAAGCGTAGTGAAGAAATTTTTGAGCTGCCTTGTGCGTGTTCGCTCTATTTTCGGATTCAGGACGGGGCCTTCAAAACCGTAGTTGTAGCTCAGGTTGTGGTCGTTTCCGTCCCTGTTCTCCTCTCCGTTGTCGTCGTTGTGCTTGTTGTTGTATGTCACAAGGTCGTTCAGCGTGAATCCGTCGTGTGCATCAATGTAATTTATTGAGTGGGACGGATTCCTGCCCGAAATTGCGAAAAGGTCGCTTGAGCCTGAGATTCTTGTTGCAGCCTCTGTGGAAGTAAATTCATCGCCGCGGATGAATTTCCTGATTCCGTCGCGATAGTGGTCGTTCCATTCGCACCACCTTCCGCCTGGAAAGCCTCCTATCTGGTACGCGCCGCCGCAGTCCCAAGGCTCTGCTATGATTTTTGTGTTGCGCAGAATTGAATCTTCGGAGATTCTCGAAGTGAGAGGACAGCTTGTCATCAAAAAGCCTTTCTGGTCGCGCGTAAGCTCTGAGGCAAGGTCAAAGCGGAATCCGTCAACATGCATCTCAAGAACCCAGTATCTCAGGCAGGAGATTATGAAGTCGGCCACAATCGGGTGGTTCGCGTTCACGGCGTTTCCGCAGCCTGAGAAATTCATATAGTACTCGGGGTGGTCATGGACAAGATGATAGAAAATACTGTTGTCGAAGCCACGGAAGTTGAGCGTAATACCGCGTTCATTTCCTTCGGCTGTGTGGTTGAAAACGACATCCAAGATTACTTCTATTCCTGCGTTGTGGAATGCCTTTACCATATCCTTGAACTCGCGGACGGCTCCGCCCGGGCTTCTGTCGAATGCGTATGATGTTTTTGGCGCAAAAAAGCCAATCGTGGAGTAGCCCCAGAAATTCTTGAGCCGTGCCCCTGTGCGCGGATTCGTGTTTGAGTTCTCGTACTCATCGAATTCAAAGACAGGAAGAAGCTCCACGGCCGTTATTCCAAGCTCCTGCAAGTACGGGATTTTTTCAGTAAGCCCCAGGTATGTTCCGGGATGCTCTACGCCGCTCGTCGGAGAAGCGGTGAAGCCCTTTACATGAAGCTCGTAAATTATTGACTTGTGCAAAGGCGTTGCAAGCGGCTTGTCGTCTTCCCAGTCATAATCCTCATCGTCAATGACTATGCACTTGGGGGCTTTTGACATTGCCCTTATTTTTCCAGGCTTTATGTACCTGAAAACTGAACCGTGAGTGAATGCTTTTGCCCTTGGGTCAAAAAGATACTGCTTTGAGTCGAAACGGAAACCTTTCTCCGGCTCGAAAGGTCCTTCCGCCCTGTAAAGATAAAGGGCGCCTGGCTGAAGTCCTTGGACGAAGACATGCCAAGTGTCTCCCGTCCTGTTTGTTTTTGGGTCAAGTTCTATTGTCTGGAACGGTGTTTCATCATCTGCTTTTTCAAAAAGCTCAAGGAAAATTTTAGTTGCGTTCCTTGAAAAGACAGAGAAATAAACTCCGCGCACGGTAATTGATGTTCCGTACTCAAGAGGTTTACCCGGTAAAATCGTATAAGCGTCCATAATTATTCCATTCTAGCATGAAATATTTGATAAATCCAACAAATATTTTTAAAGATTCTATTAATGAAACCTTTCAAAATCGTTCATAAAAGTATCAAGAAACGCCTGATTCTCCGTGTCGGTTCCGGTATTTTTCTGAATTCCGTCAAATTTCAGAAAATGGCTCACATATTTTCCGATTGCGTCACATTCTATGTTCACAATCTGTCCTTCCTGCATTGAAGAAAGCGTCGTTTCCCTCCATGTGTGCGGAATCACCGCCACTGAAAAAAGCACTTCGGAGCCGTAGTCCGCGTTTGCCACGGTAAGGCTTATTCCGTCAATTGCAACTGAGCCTTTTTCGATTATGAACTTTCCAAGCTCCGGCGAAACGCGTATAGCCATGTTCATTGCGTTCCCCTCTTTTTCCGCGCCGAGGAAAGTGCCAGTCCCGTCTATGTGACCCGACACAATATGCCCGCCGAATCTTCCGTTGGCAGGCATGGCGCGCTCAAGGTTCACTTCCGAGCCGTGGGAAAGAGTGCCGAGGGAAGTGCGGCGGAATGTTTCCGGGGTAACATCCGCCGTGAACGAGGTGGCTGTATGGCTCGTGACCGTGAGGCACGTTCCGTTCACCGCCACGCTCTCGCCAAGGGTAAGTTCCGCAGCGAAGGGGCAGGTGATGGCAAGCGCGAGGGATGACGCATTTTGTGAGATTGATTCGACTTTTCCGAGTGATTCGATAATGCCTGTGAACATATCCATAGTTTCATGCCAAAACTTCGGTCTGTCAAGGAAAATTCTATCAGGTTGTGCTTCTGAATGCGGGAAGGAAAAATGACAGCTTAAAATTCTTGTGCTACAATTA
>JAEEGL011253256.1_pt1 | contig 24709 bp, 13 predicted proteins | sample 9134231 | NCBI WGS metagenome assembly JAEEGL01 (sample SAMN16246548, study PRJNA631951) | gut metagenome | biome: gut microbiome; feature: rumen; material: fiber-attached | host: Bos | place: Iran: Karaj | collected 2018-10
GATTGGGGATTCAGCATGCTCCAGAGCCGGAAGGGCCGTCCGTAGTTCCAGAGATAGCAGCAGACGCAGCCGCCATTGATGCCGCCCGTGCTGTAGGAGGGATGCAGTTTGAATTCTGGCACATCCCATTCATTCAGAAGGAGATGCAGAAGAGACTGGTTGTAGAGTCGATTCCATTTGGGGGCGCTGCAGTCAAATAGGGGAAGAGCGGTGGTCAGCTGCTTCACGCGCTCCTTCCATCGTGCATGGCTGGCGTCACAGGCGGCAACGGGATTTGTAAGTATCTTTCTTACAATGACTTCCGATTCTTCTTGATTGGCGCCGATGGCCAGCACAACGTAAAACTCAAAATGACGCCGTTCCAAAGGAGCCTCCTCCAAAACGCCGCTGCAAAGGGGGCCAAGGGGCATTAGCGGCAAGGTGCAACCCACGGAAAGTGCGCCGTCGGAAGACACCAATGAGAAGATGCCGTCCTTCCATCGTTTGTCGGCGATGCCGGCTCCTGAGGGGCGTCCGAATTCCCAATGGGGGAGCTTGCGGATACCTCCCGTGACCTCCACCTGCACTTTCATCGGGCTGCAATTTTTATGTAACCCATTGCTGCCACGCACTTTAAGAATAGCCACTCGTTGGTTTGCTCCAAGAGTCAATTCGCTGTGGAAGGACCAGTTGACCTTTCGTCCATCTTCAAGAGCCTCGACATGATGGCCTTGCCGCGTCAGCTTTGCGGGAGCCCATGTGTATCCGTAGGCAGGGATGGAACGGCCGTTGAAGCGGACCTGAAGACGAAAATTGTCGCTGAAATATGGTGGTGCATAGACTCCGCGAAGGGAGGTTAGCTCCGTTAGCCAGCCGTTCACGGTGATGAGGCCGTTGACGAGGCCACAATCCTCTGGAGCAAGGATGCATTGATCATGATTGATTTTGTAAGGTGAAATTCTTCTCATGGCGGTGCCAATTGTAAAAAGGCCAGAGCGGCGGCGGTGGTGATGTCCGCTTCCGTTCTGACCAATGGGTTTGGGAGGCTTTGGCTATTTTACTTTGCCCATGGTGAAGTACTTCAGGCCGACGATGCCCGACACGCTGCCGGAGGCGTCGCCCACATGGCAGAAGCCGCTGTCCCTGCCACCGCCGAGCTGAACCAGTCCGTGGCAGGCGACCTTGCCGTTGATGAGAAGCACGGCAATGCGGGTGTTGATGTCCACGGCGAGGGCAAATTCGTTCCAATTTGCCAGTTTGGCACCATGCAGATTGACCTCGCCCAAACCGCATTCCACTCGATTTCGGAACAGGCGGAAGGGGACTTCCACGACCTGTGCAGAGGCAAAGGGGTTACCGTTCTTGGGGCCGGGGGCGAAGGCGACCTGGAAGCAGGCTTCTCCATTGTCGCATTCGATGGCCTTGCAGCACCATTTCGCCAACAGGACGCCGCTGGCATCGCCGTTGAATTCGGGATCCTTGCAGGTGACGCACTGATAGCCAAGATTTCCGCCCGCATTATGGATGAGACGGACGCCATCATCCTCCGGCTTCATGCAGGAGGCGTTATAGGTGTTGTCAAGTTTGCCCGTTGTCTCCAGTTTGCCATCCTTCGCCGTGATGGTCATGTAGGTCTTGGTGATTTCTCCCTTTTCGGCGATTTCGACCAGCTCCTTCGGCGCTCCCTCCTTGTAGTCGATCTTGAGCACGAAGTCGCGGATGACGGGGGCGTCCTTTTGCGCGACGCCGTCCTTCAGCGTGAGCCAGAACTCGTTTTCGCCCTTGACCAGGAGCGAGATAGGAATGTCGTAGGCGTAGCTGCCCTCGAAGAAGGTGCGTGGCCGGATGACCTGGCCGTTGCAGGCAAAGACCAGCCGCTGACTGTCTTCGATGTTGGTGAGGATTTGGACAAATGCCGTCGGATGGAGTTCCTTCGCGAAATCAGACGTGAGGTCGTCGCCGACAGTGATGGAGAAGACATAGGGCTTGTCCTGCTCAAGCTTCTTGGGTTCGCCTGGATCCAGCTTAGGCAGCACGTTGAAGCGGTCGCCGTTCTTCAGGAAGTGCCATGAACGATAGCCGCCGCTGCCGCGCTCTGTGGCGAAATACAGCTTGTTGAAGCCTTCGGTCTGGTTCGGATCGATGCGGCCGATGAGGTTCAGGCTGTCATATTCCAGATTGAAGTGGTAGACGCCGTCACAACCGTCAGCCATGGCGGCGGCGATGCGCGCATAGTAGAATGCGGGGGTGCCGCGGCCGCTGATGGCGTTCTTCTGGCTGATACGCGACTCGTCCAGCGACGCGTAGAATTTGGCGCCATACTTGTGGGCGAGGGTCGCGGTGGTGCGCCATTTGTTCAGCTGGAAGTAGCCGCTGGCGATCTCAATGTCAAACAGCTTCTCCTGCAGCCAGCGCTCAATGTCAATGCCGACGGCGCGGCAGTAGCCGATGGAGTCCGGCACGCGGACGGCCACCAGAATGGGGCGGCCCCGCTTGTGGCCAATTTCCTCCGTGATGCCGCGCAATTCACGCAGGAAGCCCGTCATCATGTCCAGTTCCTCTTCGCTGGCTTCGCCGTCCCATGCGACGCTCTTGAGCAGCTGCATGTGACGCATAAAGTCGTATTCAATGCCGTCCAAATCGTAGTTCGTGCAGATTTCGCGGATCATATCTGCCTGATGCTGACGCACTTCTGGATGCGTAAAGTCCGCGGCGCTCCAGGCGCAGCGGGGTGGCCGCTTCTCACGGCTGCCCATGAGGAACTCCGGATGGTTGATTTTGTAGGGGGACATGAGGAAGAAAGGCTTCTCCGGCGTGTGGCCTTGGTCGTGGGTGTCATTGAAGCGGAGGGAAGCGAAGAACTCCAGATTCTGCTCACGGCAGTATTCCAAAGCCACTGCCAGCGGGTCGGTGCCCTGCGCGATGATTTCCTTGGTCACATTGCGGAATTTGGGGTCTTCTGGATCCACAAGGAGCGGATCGCCGACTTTGGTGTTGGTGGTCAGATGGCCGAAACCGCTGCAGATGGGGCAGTAGAGGACAGTGTCGATGCGGGTGCCCTGCGTGTAGCGCAGGCGGTGGTTCTTGAGCGCTTCCACGGTGCCTTCCCATTTCCGCGGAAAGTAGAGGGCGTCGCAGCCGTCGGTGTTGTAGAGGACCTGCCGCTTGCGGTTCAGCGCCGCCTGCCGCTTGGCTTCCCATTCGTCTTGCTCCTGCGCGACAGCGGCCTTGGGGTTCGCAAAATGGATTCCGATGGCGAAGTCATGCACAAGTAGCGTGTTCTGAGCAAGTTCCATGTTCTTCCATAGCGTGGAGCTCGTTCCGGAGCCCGAGATGGAGCCGATGACGAGACCGCAGTTCTGGAGGCCGGGGATGATTTCCGACGTGTGCTTCATCTCCGTCGCCTCGTCGTTCACGCTGCCGGGCACGTCCAATGCGAAAAGCTCCTTGCCGTCCGCCAACAGGGTCAATTTGCTGTTTTCGAGCCGGACATCGTAGTGGTGGAATGCGTCGGCGGTCTTGAAGGGGATTGTCTTCTTTGCGAATTTGAGGCCAATGGCATCTTCCATGAACTGGATGACCTCGACAGCCTTGTTATTGGCGATGCGGAAGACGGCGGCATCCGGTTCGCTGCTCTTCTCCAGCTTCATGTCAAACTTCACATGAACCGGGACGTTGTCTCCGACGGGAAGCGGATAGAAGAAGCTGGTCGCAAAGCCTTCTTTGGACACAGGATCGCACAGACGGCAAGCACCTTCTGCAAGTTGTTCGCATTCAGCAAGTTCCCCCATCTGGAAGAAACGCCGCCACGGGAACTGATTTTTCCCTTGGAGCAGGACATTGCCCTTCAGGATGGAATCAAATGACTCCTGTTCGAAGTTCAATGCTTTGTCATAGGAAATGGCAAAGTCGTTCATTCCATACTTAAGTTCTTCTGCTGCAATATGATAGAAAATTACATCGTCTTTTGTCTCTGCCGCGCTGTAGGTCTTGCCGTTGACCCGCAGAGCGAAGGGAATCTCTGGATGGTTGGTGCGGAGCATGGCCGTGATTTGCGGCTGACGGGCACGGACGTCCGCCGACTCTAGTTTGTCGCCGATGAGCATGGAGAACTCGTAGGGGGTGTTGGGCGGCAACACCATCGGGGTGCCTGGATCCAATTTAGGCATGTTGTTGAGCTTCTCGCCGCCTTTGACATAGCCGCTGGGGGTGTAGCCGCCGGTGCCGCGCTCCGTGGCATAGTAGACTTTGTCCTTCGCGCCCAGCGCCTTTTCGGAGACGAAGGCGTTGCGTTCCAAACCGCCATATTCCATATTGAAATAGTAGACGCCATCGCAGCCGCCGGCCATGGCCGCCAAGGCCCGGGCGCTGAAGGCCTGCTGCGAGTTGCGGCTGGCGAAGGGAAGGTTCTGGCTGATGCGCGACTCATCCAGCGACGCATAGAATTTGACGCCATGGCGATGGGCCATTTCGGCGGACACGTTCCACGGGTTGAGCTGGAAATAGCTGCTGCCGATCATGATGTCAATCAGCTTCAGGTCCATCCAGTTCTCCAAATCGATGCCGACCGCCTTGCAGTAATCGACGGAATCCGGCACGCGGACGGCCACCAGAATGGGGCGGCCACGCTTCCGGCCGGCTTCCTCCGTGATGTCCCGCAGGGTCTTCATGAAGTCGGTCATGAGGTTCAGCTCTTCTTGGCTGGCGTGGTTTCCCCATGCGACGCTCTTGAGCAGCTGCATGTGGCGCATGAAGTCATATTCGATGCCGTCGAAGGTGTAGCGTTCGCAGAACTCCTTCATGGCCGCCGCCATGCGTTCGCGGACCAGCGGATGGGCGAAGTCCACCGCGCTCCAGTTGCAGAAGGGCGGCCGCTTGTCCGCCGCGCCGAAGAGCACTTCCGGATGCTCCGCCTTGAATTTCGGAAAGAGGAATTCGGTGCCTGAGTCGTGGGTGTCGTTGACGCGGATGGAGATGAAGAACTCCAGATTCTGCTCGCGGCAGTATTCCTCCGCGATGGCGATGCAGTCTGTGCCGATTTCAAGCAGCTCGCGGGTGACGTTCCGCGCGTTGGGGTCATGGGGCGGATTGCGGTAGAGGCGGTCGCCCACATCCGTTCCTGTGCAGAAATAGAGGAAGCCGCTGGAAAGGGGGCAGTAGAAGACGGAGTCGATTTCCGTGCCTTGGGTGTGGACAAGACGTTCGCCTTTGAAGGCCTCTCGTGTGGCGGGGCGGACACGCGGATAATAGAGCGCATCACAGCCGTCTGTGTTGTAAATCACTTTGCGCTGGCGATTTAGCATCTTGGTTCGCAGGGCCTCGAACTCCTGGTCGGACAGCGCAGTGGCCGCAATGGATGACATGGCGGCTGTCAGCAAGACAATTTGCGGGAACAGTTTCATGACAAGTCTCCGTAAAATAGCAATGTCAGATATATACCTATTATATATAATATATGTATCAATATATGTGCCTTTTTTGAATGTATCCTGCTTTTTGCCAAATACAATCCACCGCTATGTGATTTTCATGGTGTTAGGCTTTGCAATTCGGGGGTGGCGGTTTTTAGAAATTCAGGAAAAGCAAGGGAATCTAGCAGTTTATCTATATGTTAGTCCTTGGGGAAGAAAGGTTTAATCTGAATGTAGTTGAACATCAGGTTATCGCCGGGGACGGCTTTTTCGTCCGTGAAGGTCAACAGCAGTTCGGAGGCTTTGGGTTTGAAGAGGATGCGGTGCAGATTCTGTCTGGCCACGTTGTGGTTGTGTTCATACTTGCCCTTTTGCCGTTCATCGACATAAACGGTGGATTCGGGAAGGATTTCGGCATTGTCCAACACGGCATCCAGGCCGAGGCGGCGCGGATTGAGCTTCTGTGCCTTTAGGTCGTCGTAGTCGCCCACGGAGAACAGCAGCATGTAGGGCTTGTCGGGCACCAGTCCCGTCGCAAGCTGCGAGATTTCGTTGGCGTGGCCTTCGCCTCTGTGGAAGACGCAGAAGGTGTCTCCGCAGCCTTTGGGGGAGCTCCAGCGGTTCTGATTCCGTGTGCCATATTCCTTAAATGACTCGACGGCAATGGAATCCGCCGCCGCTGCGTTTACGGTCCAGCCGTTCAGCCCGTCCGTGAAGTCGTTGTTGACAATGTGGCCGGGGCGGTAGCTGAAGCCATAGCGGGTGGAGAGCATGTCGCGGCGGCCCTCCACCACATAATGCCGCAGCAGCTCATGACTCCAGCGGTACATTTCCTCGTCCGCGTAATGGGTACCCCAATAGCCGACGGTGCCAATTCCCTCGAACTCGGGGTCGTTGGCCACCAGATTCATCTGCAGGTCGAGGTAGTATTTGAAATCAATCTGCGGAAGATGTTCAATGGTAATGACATTCAGCTGGTTGAAGTTGCCGAGGATGATGCCGCTGCGGCGACGATAGTCCGGATAGTACATGCAGGACTGCCGGATGTAGGGCATCAGCCTGTCCTTGACGAACTTCAGGGAGGCGGCCTCTGTCGGCTGAGGGAACATGTAGGTCTCGCAGAGGATTTTGCCGCGGCCGCCGCCGGCGTTGAAGCAGGTTCCGATGAAATCTTGATGCATGGAGGGCACGAAGGGCGGATTGCCGCCAATCCATGTGTAGATGAGTTTGGAACGGTCGTAGTGGCTGGCTTTCAGCGCCGGCGTGTAGAATTCATTGACTGCCCAAGAATAATCCACTTCATTGGCTGTATGCCCGTCTCGAAACTCTAGATTGGCCATGGTCTTCTCGATGAACTGCTGCATATCGTTGGCGTCCTTGCGGTTGGCCACATACATGTCTTCCAGCCAGAGTCGTCCGCTGCGATGGGCGGCCTCCACGAGCTCGCGGCCATTTTCGACGAAGGAGCCTCGGTTCAGGGTGGTGACGGCTTTCAAGGCGTATTTTCGCGCGAACTCCCAATCGAAAGGAGGGAAGATGGCGATGTCCGGCCCTTGGTTCATGCCGCAGGAGAAGAGTTCAGCAATGACCCGAGCGATGAGTGTGCCGTCGCAATTTGCCTTCAGTTCATGAGCGCCGGCGGTCACCTGTCGGAAGGCCTCCGGCAGGCCGGTCAGTTCATCCAGCCCGATTTCCTGCCCGTCAAGAGAAACCCTGAAATCCTCTTTTTTGTCTAAACCATTGATGGTAAAATATATCCATGTATCATGTGCAACCGTGAACGTCACGGTGTCACCGGCGGACACCGCCTGATTGAAAAGCTCCACGGACAAGTTGTTGAGACGACGTCCTTTTGTAACCTCCTCCGGCCGCGGAATGTCGCGGATATGGACGCTGAAGCTTTCCTCGTAGGCGACTGTGCTGTCGGCCCGCGCGATGATGCGGACGTTCACCAGATGCCGTCCTTTCCCCAAGCCCTTAAGGCTCAGGACAAAAGGCTGTCCTGTTGTGAAGGGCACGCGGGGGCTGATGAATGATGGCTCCGCCACCATGGCCTCTGCCCAATAGTCTTCGTCTTTGAAATGGTCTCCGATCAGTCCAAACCACAAAAAGGAGACTTCTGGCTGATGCGTGGGCACCTCGTCAAAGGATGTTCCGTAGGGAACCAGCCGAATTTGACTGAGCACATTTGGCGGGGCGCTCTGCGCATCGACCTCGGCCGTCAGTGCCGTCAGGCGGATGTCCGCCACGTCAAGTTCGCCACGCTGTCCAATGATCAGCAGCACCACATCATAGCCGCCAGGACCAGACATTTTGGGGCAGATGACGTCCATCTCAAATTTTTGCCAGCCGTCGGTCGTCTCCGGAAACTTGGTGATGCCTGTCTCATTGTACCATGGACTGTTGACTAACAGCAGCTCACCGCGCGTCGCGGAGAAGCCCCTCGTCCGCACAAAGGCGCTCAAATGGTATGTGGCGCCGGGAACCAGCTTGAGGTATTTCAGGCGGAGCTTGTTTTCGTATTCATCGTCGCCGCCGGCCCGCATGGCGATGTAAGGCATATTGTCCGGTCCGCCCTCCGCATAGTGCGTGGTGTAGGGCGCATGGGGGCATATCCAGCCATTGGCCTGATTGAAGACAACGTTTCGAAAATCGCCGTTGAACGCCAGATTTCGACCTTCCTGCGCCATCAGCGCTGCGGTGGGCGCAGCCAAAAACGCCATAAGCAGTTTCCAATTCATGGACATGATGTGTTCCTTTATACCTATATATGATATGGATTCCGTTTTTGTGGGCTAGGTTTCGTGGAAGTCATCCGAGACGCTAAACGTTGATGAGCCGGACCTGAATGGAGTTGAGTTCCGCTTGAATCTCCCGAATGACCACGGGACATTTAGCCAAAAAAAGAAAGGCGATGGGATTGGGATAGTCGTTCATCGATTCGAAATTGCCCTGGCCTTTGGCGATGATCAAATCGGCGGCCTCAAAGGCGGTTTTGAACTCATTGCTGACCTCGTTGAGCATGATTCCGGGAATCCCCTTTGGACCGTTGTCCACCACGCCCGCCGTGAAGCCGGCCAGACCGCAGTCATCCAAATCCTTCACTGTCACATCGTTGAACACTTCCCGTCCGCGGACGCCCAAGATGATCTTCTCTCGAAATGGTTCCATGAAAACGCGGTCGAAGACCGCCTCGCCGCAATTGTCAAGTATATAGAGAATTCGTTTGGCGGAGCTCATCTTGGCTTCAAGGCGTTTGGCTGCCGTTTGGTCCAAAGGCTTTGTGAACGCAGTCTTTACCACCTGCAACGCCTTCTCGATGTCCAGATCTGCAAAGATGCCGAAATCGAGAATGTTGCCCGCGATGGCCAGCCGCAATCTGGATTCAAAGCATTGCGGATTGTACTCCGGAATCTCGTGAAGTTCCTGTAATAACCTCTCCGCCAGTCGGTTGGAACGCTGTTTCTCCTTCAGATACAAATCTACGGTTCCTGTGTGCCGTAAAGCAATGTCCAAGATTTGACGAGCCGTGTAGGGTGGAGGACTCTGTAAATCATTTGTGGAAAGTAACTTAAGTGACTCTGCGACAATATTCCGCTGGATGCCCAAATCGTCCGTTGAGCGTTTGGCGGCGTCCACCGCATTTTTGCCCAAGCAGGGCAGACATTCAAGACAAGTCTTCATAAGAATCCAATACTTGTGTTTGGTCTTTGCACAGGAAATGTGCATCTGCCATAAGATACTCCCTCCTGCTCAAATGCAAAGTCGTTTCGTTGCCATTGAGCGATTTTTGCAGAATGCAGCCTTTGCATTACGGTGGAAAATTCATCGAAACGCTTCTTTTTGTCCGTCTTCGCTTTGACATTTTCCATATGGTCATTATTCTAGTTGCGAAGTTATGTAACGGTTCTGTCGCGGCGTTGACGTGGGCAGAAGCGGCTTGACCTTGGCTATAATCATAACATATTCATAATCAATTAGTTACAAAAATCGAAAAGGAGAATGAGAGCATGCAGAAGAAAATCAAGGTTGCCATTGCGGGGTTCGGTCGCAGTGGACGGGACATTCATGCCGTCTATCTGGCGGGGGATCCGCGGTTCAAGGTGGTGGCGATAGCGGATGCGCTGCCGGAACGCCGTGAACAGGCGGTGGCTGAGCACAAGTGCAAGGTCTATGAGGACTTCCATCCCATGATTGACGCCGGTGGCTTTGATCTGCTGGTCAATGCGACGCCGACGCGCTTCCATGTCCCCTGCAGCCTCTACGGCTTTGCCCATGGAGTCCACGTCCTTAGCGAAAAGCCCTCCGCTCCCACGTTGGCGGAATACGACCGCATCATCTCGGCCTCCAAAGGCGCCGGCAAGCTGTTCTTCCCCTTCCAGAACTCTCGCTTCCGCCCTGAGTTCATGAAAATACAGGAAATCATTGCCTCTGGGATACTTGGAGATATAGTCTGCATTCGGACGAACTGGAGCGGCTTCGGCCGCCGTTGGGATTGGCAGAATTTCCAATATCAGTTTGGCGGCAACCTCTATAACACAGGGCCTCATCCCGTGGATCAGGCAGTGGTGCTTTATGGCGAGGCCATGCCAAACGTGTTCTGCCGCATGTACTCCTATCACCCCTTTGGCGGAGATGCGGACAATTTCTGCGCGCTGACCCTGTACGGCGAGGGGCATCCCGTTGTGGAAGTCCATGTCAGTAGCTTCCTTGCGTATCCGCAAGGGGAGCAGTACAATGTGCAGGGCACGTTGGGTGGGCTGACCGGTGGTGCTGGCGGCCTGAAATGGCGGTGGTTCGATCCCGCCAAGGCCCCAATACAGAAGATGTGGAAGCCATGGAGCGACAATCGGAAGTACTGTTCTGAAAAGCTTCCGTGGCAAGAAGATAGCTGGAAGCCCGGCGAGGGGGATGGCGTCGACTGCGCCGTCTACAAGCCTGGCAAACCCGGCTCCGCCTTGACCGCTGGCGTCTACGACAACCTGATTGACGTCCTCAACGGCGCCAAGCGGATTATCACGCTGGATCAGGTCCGCCGCCAAGTCTATGTGATGGAAGAGGCCCATCGGCAGAATCTGCTGCCCATCAAACCGGATTGACGGTTTTTTCATTTATATATAATATGGTATATAGGAAAATGGCGGGGTGTTTACAGCCCCGTCAGTCTACGTCATGGTATTTTCGAAAGGCTGACGAAACAACATGAACCCTGCATGCAGAATAGGTGGGATGATGAGTCTCTTTGGAGTGGCTTTGACGGGTCTGATGGCGGGATGTGCCAATATGGAGACTGCACGGCCGAAAGGTGGTCTTTGCATCAACGAGGACAGTGACAACTACCTCGTCTCCTTTCCGCAGGAGAAGATGACGGTGGAATGGCTGGAGAAGCAGGCCGGGTACTATTCCAGTGGCCAGGTGGATCGTGTCATCTACAACGCCAACTGCATGCGGGCATCCTTTGACAGCAAGGTCATCGAGCCCATCTGGGCAGGCACGGTCCAAAAGGAGGACGGCACCATCTGGTTCAAGGACAAATGGGTCGGCGAGACCTTTGACAAATGCATCCGCAACCTGTATGCGCTGCGGGATGCGGGCATTGACCACTATGAGGTTTGGCTGGCCACAATCCGCAAATGCGGCCGCGAGGCATGGATTTCCAACCGCATGAACGACGCCCACTACACCAATGATCCGGACAGCGTCATGCACGACCGTCTCTGGCGGGAACATCCCGAATACCGCCTTGCTTCTGGCGGCGCCTTTGATTTTGCGCATAAAGAAGTCCGCCAGAATAAGTTGAAGCTTATCGCGGAGCTTTTGGACCGCTACGACATGGACGGTTTGGAACTGGATTTCTCCCGCTTTCCATGGTACTTCAAGACGCCGGATGATGCGCCGCTGATGACGGAGCTGATGGAGGAGGCTCGTCGGCTGGTCAATGCCGCCGCTAAACGCCGTGGCCACCCGATCAAGTTGGGTGTGCGCATCATGTCTCGTCCCCACATCGCGCGCCGCTTGGGCTTCGATGTGGCGGCGTGGCGGGAAAAGAAGTTGGTGGATGTGGTCACCGTCACGAACTTCTGGCCGTGCACAGATCCCGCCATGCCGTTGGAGGAGTGGCGAGAGCTGCTTGGCGATGAGGTGGAGCTGGATGCCGGCATTGAGATTTTCGTGCAGGCCTATCCGGGGGCGGCCCAGTTTGTGGACACGCCGGAGGTCTTTGCGGGTTTCGCCGCACAGTATCTTTACCGCGGCGCGGACAAAATCTACCTGTTCAACCACATGATTGGCTTCACGGGCATGAACTCCAAGGCCTTCACCACCATCAACCATGACTACTCCTTCGCCTATAAGGAGAAAGGCATGAAGAAGCTCATCATGGAGGGGGGACGGCCTGAGACCGTGTATCCTCAGAGCCGTCGCCATGTTGTTGGCTACGCCACATTGGACGACCAGCCCGCCTTGCTTCCCATGCCCGTCAACGGCGATGTTCAGGAATTCCGCCTCAATGTGGGCGGCGGCACGGCTGGACGGGAGGCCTTCGCCGTCTTCGGCTTTGAGGGGACAGTGCCCGAGGCGCTTGAGGTCAAGGTCAACGGCGTCGCCTGCACAATGGAGCAGGCAACCTTCGACCGCCGCTGTGGCGTGGCCCCTGAGGCGACCCGTATGTTCAAATTGCCGCAAGACGTCCTGAAGGACGGCTTCAACGTCGTGGAGTACCACTTGGCAAAAGGCGAGGCTACCCGTCTGCTCTGGTTTGAGATCTTCCTGCCGTAGAACAAGTTGCAGCTATTTTGCAAAAAAAGGAACAGAAATCATAAGGAGGTATTCTATGTCATTGATGCGCAATATGTTATCATGCAGTATTTTGATCTGTGCAATGGCAGGCGCCGCCGGTGTCTATGTCAATGAGGACTCCAACAATTTCGTCTATTCGTTCCCAGCGGAGAAGATGACCCGAGAGGGCCTTGAGGAGCATGCGGAGTTCTACGCCAGCGGCAAGATGGTCAAGAAGATCTTCTGGAACCCGAACTGCCAGACGGCTTCCTACAACAGCAAGGTCATCGACCCCATCTGGGCCAAGGCGGAGCTGAAGGAGGACGGCTTCTTCTACTACAAGGGCAAGAAGCAGGAGGGAACCTTTGACATTTGGCCCCGCAATCTGCTGCGAATTGAGAAGGCGGGGTTGGACTGTTATACGGTCTGGCTGGCCAAGACCCGCGCATGTGGCTGCGAGGCATGGATTTCCGACCGCATGAACGATGCACACAGCCTGGAGGACTTTGACAGCCTCATGCATGACCGCTTCTGGCTGGAGCATCCCGAATTCCGCCTTGGCACCCATGCCGCCTTCGATTTCGCGCATCCTGAAGTGCGCGCCAACAAGCTGGCGTTGATTCAGGAGCTGCTTGACCGCTACGACATGGACGGCCTCGAACTGGACTGGATGCGCTTCCCCTATCATCTGAAAAATGGCTTTGAGGGACGAGAGCATCTGACGGACGTCATGCGCGGTGCCCGCAAGTTGGTCAATGCGGCGGCCGAACGGCGCGGGCATCCCATTCGCCTCGCCGTCCGCATTCCGTCACGGCCTTCTTTGGCCAATGCCATCGGCATTGATTTCCTGACTTGGCGGAAGGAGAACCTGATGGATTTTGTCTCCGTCGGCAACTTCTGGCCCAATACGGATTCCGACATGCCCATTGAGGAGTGGCACCGTTTGCTTGGGGCGGACATGGAAGTCAATGCGTCGTTTGAACTTCTGCTTCAGGGCTACCCCGGCGGCAGGCTGCTGGAGGGGGAGACGCTGGAGACCTTTGCGGGCTTCGCGTCGCAGTATCTCTATCGTGGCGCAAACAACATCTACCTCTTCAACCACATGCGCGGCGCCACGGGCATGGGCATGGGGCCCGAACAGCTTGCGGAATTCCGCCGGATTCTGGACGAGGGCGCCGACCCTGCCAAAGTCTATGCGATGCCGCGCCGCCATCTGCTGAGCTATGGCACGGCGCAGATCGTCACGGAATCCGTCTTGCCGCTGACGCCCTCCGCGGAATGGAACGAATTCAAACTGAACATCGGCGGCGGCACCGCAGGCCGCAAGGCCTTCGCCGTCTTTGGCTTCTGGGGCGATACCCCTGTTGCGCTGAATGTGAAGGTCAATGGAAATGCATGCGAGCTTCAGGCTGAGCCCTATGCCAAACCCTGCGGCGCGGAGGCCTCCGCCCTCGCATCCTTCAAACTTCCCGACGGCACGTTGAAGGATGGCTACAACACCATCGCCTTCCAGCTGGCCGAGGGCGAGGCACGGCAAATCATCTGGTTTGAAATATGGATTCCATAACTTGTTGACTATCAATGATATAGGAGTTTATATATGCTGATTGCCAATATTGCACAGCAGTGCGGCGTCTCAGAGCCAATCCGCACTTCCACCAACAGGGACTCCGCTTGGCGGAAGATAGACTATGAGACGATGGACGGCATCAAGGGGACGATGATCTTTGCGCCAGTGTGCGGTCAGGCGGAGGATTTGCGTCTGCCGCTGCCGGCCCTTGGCCATTGCCGCATCTATGTGGGGATCGCCGCCTATGGCAATGACACGGGTGTCCTGCTCCGTCTAGAGAAGGAGAATGCTTGGAGGAATATCCGCGCCTACGGCATCAACTGGTTCCCTGAAATCATGGAGTATTTCTATCGCGAGGCGGATTTGGATGGTTGCGCTCTGGAGATACGGCGATACCCCGAATTGTCCTCCCTGACCTGGGTACGCATCGAGCCGGCTACTCCTGTGCAGGTTCAGCCACCAGACATCGAGGCACTGGTGACCTGCGATGGCTATTGGATTGACAATTTTCAGCAGTTCATGGATAAGATTGCCCCCTTGAAGGACATCCGCACCGGCAAGTTCTTCTTCTGTCTGGCCCATGGGGACAACTGTCCCCACTATCCCACCAAAGTCGGCACCTTTGGCATGGGGGACACCGTGGATTACGGACGCAAGGTGGATGTGGAGATCGCCGCCGCCCTGAAGCAATTGCTGGAAGAACGGCCGAATTTCGTCAAAGACTTGATGGACTATGTCCATTCCCTTGGCATGGAGTTCCATGCGTCCATCCGCACAGGCGCTTTCTACATCCCCGGCTTTCCCAGTCGCTCACGCTTCTATCAGGGGCATCCCGAATATCATTGTCGCCTGCGCAACGGCACAGAAGTGGAACGACTCAGCCTCGCCGAGCCGGAAGTCCGTCGCCACTGGCTGGAATTGGTCAACGAACTGATGGATTTCGGTTGCGACGGTGTCCATCTGATTCTGAGCCGCGCACTGCCGTTCGTCCTGTTCGAGCCCGCCTTCTGCAGCCTCTTCGAGAAGAAATTCGGCATGTCACCGTTGGAGCTGCCTGAGTCCGACGAACGTATTCTGCAAATGCGGGAGGAAATCGTCACCGCATTCATGCGAGAGCTGCGGGAGCTGCTGGACCGCAAAGGCACGGCGGCGGGCCGCCATCTACAGCTTACCTTGACTGTCCCCGCCAACGGGAAGCTCAATGAGTCCTATGGCCTCAACTTGCCTAAGTTGGCGAAGGAGAGCATCGTGGACAACATCACTGTGGATGGAGCTCTGCTGGTGCGCACCCACAATGAGTCGGAGGACAACATCGAGTTCGAATATTTCCGCAACGTTGTCCAAGGAACCGCCTGCCGCTGGTATCCTCGCGGGCCAGGCAACGCCGCGAAACTGCCGGACTACATTCGCAAGGCCATCGACAATGGCGCCGCCGGCCTCCTGTTTTGGGATGGCTGTGAAAACTATGTCCCAAATGCAGCTTATTGGGAGACCCTGGCGACGCTCATGCGCAATCCCGCCGACATGACCCAGTTCCCCATCCGCCGCTTCTTCCCCATGCGGACTTTCGATGGGCTGGACTGGGATCAGCATACGCCACATAACGGATTCTAAATGAATGGAAAGGCATGGTGGCTTTTCATTCCGCCATGCCTGCCTTCACAACGCGTTATGGGACCCGATATTTTCAGGAATTGTAGCTATTCAGAACAACTTGCAAGGTGAATATGCAGGTTAAAGTAGGTTGTGCGGAAAATATCATAGAAGTACCGCTTTTTGCAGAATTGGGTGGTTACGGACCGTTTTTGGGCAGACGTAATAGAGGCGTGCGTGATCCCCTATACTCCAAAGTCTTGACTGTCAATGACAGTGACAACCGCAATGTGGTCATCGTCACAGACACGATTTCCTCTAGTGAACTCGAATGCCGAAGGCTCCGTGTCGAGCTGGCCAGTGAATTTGCCATTGACCCAGAGGGCATCATGTTTGTGGCAACTCATACGCACTCGGCGGCGAGTGTGGCAAGCTGTGACGTGGGCTATGGTGAACCCAATCAGGAATTCTGTCAAAACTGGCGCGGCACCATTCGCAAAACGCTGATGGAAGCCATGGCAAATGAGGAGCCAGTCCACGCGTTTGCTGGCAAGGCGCCCATACGAAAGCAGCTCGGTTCAAGGCGCACAACTTCAGAAGACAAGCATACTGACCCTGAAATACGTTGGATTAAGATGCTGCGTGAAGACGGTTCTGTCAAAGTGCTGATTCACAACCATGCGATGCATGGTGTCGTGTTTGGGCCTCAGCCTCTTGTTTCAGCCGACTGGATGGGAGACGCCAACCGCAAAATCAAAGAGCGCAAATTGGCTGAAATCGGATTCTTTCTGTATGGTACAGCGGGTGATGTCAATGTAATATGGACGCATGAAACGCCAGAACGGGAAAAGAATCTGGACTGGATTAGTGAAAGCTACGTAAATGACTTGGAGTCCGATTTGTCAAACGGAGAGGAGATTCAGTTGGCCCCCGTAAAGGGCGCTCTTAAGGCAGTGACATTTCCTACAGAAAGAGTTGACCCTGTGGAGTATAGGGAAATCGCGGAAAAGATAATCTCGAAAGTTCCTAATAAGTACGCGCGTCCAAGCAATCAGGAGGAAAAACTGCTGTTCTTTACCCATGACCGTCTGTTGGAAATGGCAATCCTTGCCGAAAGAGGAAAGGATTTCAAAGTGATGAGGGATTTGCAGACAATGCGAATGGGCGACCTCGCAATCTACGCCGTGCCGGGTGAACCATTCCTTGCCGTGGGAGAAGATATAAGGGCACGTTCGCCCTTCAAATTCCCCATCGCTGTTTCTGTTGCAAATGGAGATGCGGGATATTTCCCTACACCAGAGATGTTTGCACAATATCCAACAATCTTCTCCTGTGATGACTTTGGTGCATTTGGCTTCTATGAAGTTTGGTTTGGTCAGGGCATGCATCGTCCCAAATTCAAACCAAACATCATTGAACATATAGTCAGTAATTTGCTGAAGCTAAATGTAAACTGAAAGCAACTGTTCAGAATATCTATCTTGCATATTTTAGGTATAATTATATCTGAAAGCATGTCCGATGCAACAGAAGCGCATTACGGGGCCCTAGCGGCCATCGTCCCCTGAAAAAAGGGGTGAACGAAGGTCCGAAATGGCAAGTTTTCGTCACCACCATGAAACGGCCACCATAGGAACAAAAAGGCAACCAAAACTTGCAATAAATGCAACATTCACGAATATGGCGCTAACGCCGTTTTTGTGCATATTGCATCAGGCTGTCCAAATATTCGGCGGGCTGTCCCATGTCAAAATGAGTTCCGGCCACCGCAAGGGCGCAAAGGCCTTGGGAGGCACGCAACTCGTCCAAAGCGGTCGTCAGCTGGAATTCGTTCTTCTGGCGGACATTGGCGTCAATTTGACGGCCAAGAACCTGAAACAGGTCAGGTGTCAGCACATATTGGCCGAAGACGCAGAGGAACACATCGGAAGGCAGGCCCTCCACAGCCAGATGGCCGCGGGCATAGTCCAAAGACGGCTTTTCGGCGAATTCGGTCACATCCAGCAGGGTCTTCGCCCTGTCCGACCAAGTTCCCGTCAACGTTCCGTAGCAATGCACCATGTCCCTCGGAACTTGGCAGACAGAGAGCACGCAGCGGCCACCCAGACGGCGGTAGGCCTCCAGCAGCTGGGTCGCGCAACTGGTTTCCGTGGCACTGCGGTAGATGTGGTCTCCAAGCAGGAGCAGAACCGGTTCGTCGCCAACCCATTCTCTTGCGCAGTAGACCGCATGGCCAAAGCCAAGAGGCTCCGGCTGTTCGATGAACGTGACACGTTTCCCCAACTCCTCAAGATGGCGGCATTGTGCCTGTGCCTTCTCCGACAGCCGACTGCGGATGGCCGCCGGAACAGGGGAGAAGAACTCGCGGATTTGGGATGCCTCTCCAGGTCCCACCACGATGGCGATTTCCTCCACGCCAGCTGACAGCGCCTCCTCCACAATGAGCTGAATGACCGGTTTGCATTCCCCCTCCGGCGTGACCACGGGAAACAGCTCCTTCTTGACGGCGCGGGAGCCAGGGAACATGCGACTGCCAATTCCCGCCGCAGGAATGATGGCTTTTCTCACCGTCGCCGGCGGCAGGATGTCCAGATTGAAGCAATCCAATTTCAGCGTCCCTTCCAAATAGACCCGCAGTTTCTCCCGCTCCTCTGGAGACTTCGCGATAAGCTGAACACAGCCATCTCCTTGGGAGCCAATGCCTTTGCCGCCCCATGCATACCGTTTCACCGTCTCGTCGGCCAATATGGTGTGCAGCCGTGGCGCCGTCAGTTCTTCGGGGCACAATGGCCCCAGACAGCGGTCGAATTCCCCCTGCGCCTCCGTCATCAGCCGCCCAAGCCCCTCGGCGTCCCCTTCCTCCAACAGATGGACGGCACGAAGCACCAACGTCTGGTTAATCCGCCCCAAATAGTCGTGAGCCAGCCGATCCGCCTCCGTCCGCGGCATCGGATAGGCCGCCGTCAAGTCGGACAAAATCCGCACCGTGTCCTTCTTGGCCTTCAAATCTGCGATGAGCAGATAAACGGGGCGGGAGACGGCAAGCTTTCGGGTAGCCAGCTGGTCGCCGTCAAAGGTCATGAGAACCGGCCCCTGCCCATAGGCGCACCCCTGGTCCATACGGCCGCAGCGGGATGGCGTCAGAATCTCCCCCTGATAGGCCGCCTCCATCTCCGCCCGCACCGTCAGCTTCAGTCCATAGGCAAGATTGAAGGCCCTGGCCACCAGCACGCAGAAGGCGGCGGAAGAGCTAAGGCCCTTCTTGACGGGAAGGGTGGTCCAATCGTTGTCGATGTCCAACCCGTCCACCTGATAGAAAATCTTCATGACATGGGCCACACCGGCGGCATAGCTGAAGAAACTTCCCTCTTTGGCGGCGGCGGCCAAGGCCTCCGGCTCCATGGGAAGGGAAATCTCCTCCACCAGTCCGCCAGGCAAGGTGGACTTCACATGAAAGACTCCCTTTCGAGGAGCGACGACAGCATGAATGCCCTGATTCGTCCCTGCGATGATGACCTGACCCGGCTGAATGTCCGGATTGGTGCGGCGAAAGGCCCCTGCCCAATCGGAATGCTCCCCAAACAGGCAGACTCGGCCAGGAACGAAAATTTCAATGGAATGCGGATTTTTCATGTGAACCATCGGAAAGGATGTGTTGATTTTCATGGCGGCTTGCCGTCTCGCGCGGAAGAGACGGCCATGTGCCGTCACATAACATAAGTTTGTCATCGATGATTTCCAATCCGTCACCTTTCATATTGCAGAAACCGTCCCCCGTATTACATTTATTATATAGAACCATGAAAGCGGTTTCGAGCCGCATTTCACAGAAGAAGGCAGACCGATGATACAGAACATCCTATTATGCGGAGTCGGCGGGCAGGGCATTCTGCTGGCGGCCAAAGTCATTGCGGCGGCGGCGGTCAAATCCGGCTTTGAAGTGACGACCAACGAAATCCACGGCATGGCGCAGCGCGGCGGCTCTGTGACCGCCTTCGTGCGATACGGCGACACAGTGTTTTCGCCGTTGTTCCGTGCTGGCGATGCGGATGTCATCGCGTCTATGGAAGCCATTGAGGCGCTGCGTTATGCGCACTGGCTCCGACCGGGTGGGCTGGCGGCCGTCTCCCGCCAGCGACTGATTCCTGTCACGGTCTCCTCCGGCAAGGCAAAATATCCCGCCGACGCCGATGAGCGGCTGGCCAAGGTCTTCCCGCGTCTGGAGTACATTGACTGCCACGTCGAGGCCAAAAAGCTGGGAGACGCCCGCATGGCCAACATCATTCTTCTGGGGGCTCTTTCCCGTGGTCTGGACGGCATTCCCTCCCCTGTCTGGGAGGAAGCCATCCGTGCCTGCGTGAAACCGCAATTTGTCGAAGGAAATCTTGCTGCATTTCGTTTTGGACGCAAAGAATAAAGGAACAAGGAGAAGAACATGAAAGGACTGTTTTTCAATCAAAAGGAAGAGACTCTGCCACGGGCGGAATTGGAACAAATTCAGAATCAACGACTTATAAACACGGTTCAGCGAGCGGCCGCCAATAACGCCTTCTTCCGCCAATTCTTTGCCGAGGCGGGCGTGGATGTGAAGACGTTCCGTGGTCTGGAGGATCTGACCAAGTTGCCGTTCATGAAGAAGACCACGTTCCGCGAGCAGTATCCAGACAAGATGTGCTGCGTGCCTAAGTCAGAGATTCGTGAGATGCACATGTCCAGCGGCACCTCCGGCACGCCTGTGATGATGCTGTATACGGAAAACGATTTGGACCAGTGGGCGACCTGCATGGCGCGTTGCCTGCGCATGGCGGGCGTTGCGCCGCACGATGTCTTCCAGCTGACCCCTGGCCTCGGGTTGTTCAACGGCGGTTTCGGCTGCTACCACGGCGGCCGCAAGGCGGAATGCTTCGTCATTCCCGCCGGCCCAGGCAATACGCCCCGCCAGCTGAAACTGGCGCAGGATCTGCACACCAATGCCATCCTGTGCGTCGTCTCCTACGGCGCACGTATTCTTGAAGTGATGCAACAGCAGAACATCACCCTGCCCGACCTCAAGGTCGGCATCTTCGGCGCGGAAACCTTCCCGGATGCCATGAAAGACCGTCTGCGCAAGGGCTTCGGCATCGACGTGTTCGACATCTACGGCATGACGGAGACTGGCGGAATCGGCACCCTTGGACAAGACTGCTGCGACCACTGCGGCATCCATGTGTGGGAGGACCACTACATCTGCGAAATCATCGACCCCAACACCGGCGCCCCCGTTCCCGACGGGCAGGAAGGTGAATTGGTGATCACCTCACTCACTCGGGAGGCCATTCCCGTCATCCGCTACCGCACCAGCGACCTGACCCACGTCATCTCGCGGGAGCCCTGCAGCTGCGGCCGCACTCACATCCGCCTCGCCCCCATCACGGGACGCGTGGACGACATGATCATCATCAAAGGCGTCAACGTCTTCCCCTCCCAAATCGAGCACTGTCTGCTACAGATTCCCGGCGTCCACGGCGAATATCAGATCTTCATTGATGAAGTGGACGGCATCCGCAAGCTCTACATCAAGGTGGAGACAGAGCCGCAGGTGACCGGCTACATGGTGTCCCGCCAGCTGAAGGAGTCCCTTGGCTTTGCCGTTGACGGTGAAGTGGTTCCTCTCAACACCCTGCCGCGCACGGAAGGCAAGGCGAAGCGCGTGTTCTACATGAAGAACGGAGAAATCGTCAAATGAAGCAGCACCTGACCGGCAACGAGGCCTTTGCCCGCGGCGCATGGGAGGCGGGCGTGGCGGCGGCGTTCGGCTATCCAGGCACCCCCTCCACGGAGATTCTGGAGAATCTGGTCAAATATCCGGATGTCTACTGCGAATGGTCGCCTAACGAGAAAGTCGCATTGGAGTCGGCGGCGGGAGCCGCAATAGGGGGCATCCGCAGCCTGGTCACGATGAAATGCGTGGGGCTGAACGTGGCCTCCGACCCCATGATGACTCTTTCCTACACAGGCATCGTCGCCGGCATGGTTATTCTTGTGGCGGACGATCCGGGGCAGCATAGCTCCCAGACGGAGCAGGATACCCGCCACTATGCGCGGCTGGCGAAGCTCCCGGTTCTGGAGCCAGGCAGCGCAATTGAATGCAGATCGTTCATGATCAAGGCATTCGAGATTTCCGAACGCTACCGCTGCCCCGTGATTGTACGCAGCACGACTTGCGTCAGCCATTCCCGCTTCTCCGTGGAGACGGCGGAACGGCAGCCACGGGAGCGCATCCCCTTCGTCAAAAATCCGTCCCAATTCGTGCCACTGCCGCTGTGGGGCCGCACTCTGCGCCGCAAGGTGGAGGAGCGGATGTGCCGCCAGGCGGTGGATTCATCGGCAGACACAGAGTTGAACACCATCTTCCGCCGCGGCGCGGATCTGGGCATCGTTTCCTCCGGCATGGTGGCATTGGAATGCGCGGAGGAGTTTCCAGAGGCCTCCGTCCTGAAATTGGGCTGGGCATGGCCTTTCCCAGACGAGCTGCTGCGGACATTCGCCGCCTCCTGCAAAAGAATCGCCGTCATCGAGGAGGGCGACCCTATTTTGGAGGAGCACATCCGCTCATTGGGCATCGCCTGCCATGGGAAGGACGTGACCCCGCGTTGCGGCGAGCTGACGCCTGAAGTCGTCGCCTCCATCCATGCCGCGCTGGACGGAAGGCCCTTCCAGCCGCCAAAACCTGTGGATGAAGCGGCCGACTTGCCGTCCCGTCCGCCCATGCTCTGCGCCGGCTGTCCCCATCGCGCCCTTTTCTATGCGCTGGCGCAGTTCGATGTCATCGTGACGGGCGACATCGGCTGCTACAGCCTCGGTGTCTTCCCGCCTCTGGAGCGCACCGACCTTCTCATCTGCATGGGCGGCGGCTTTACGCTGGCCCACGGCATGCAGAAAGCGGGAGAGACGCGGCCCGTCGTCGGCATCGTTGGAGACTCCACCTTCTTCCATTCAGGCATAACTGGCTTGCTTAACTTGGTTTACAATAAAGGCAACGCCACCTTGATTGTGTCGGACAACCGCACCACCGCCATGACCGGACATCAGGACCACCCCGGAACTGGACGCACCCTCATGGGAGAAGCAACCCTCGCGGCGGACATCGAAGCCATCGCGCGTGCCTGCGGCATGAAACGCGTCCGTACCGTCAACCCCTTCGATTTGAAGGCCATGCATGAGGTTCTCAAGGAGGAGCTGACCTGCGGCGAACCGTCCCTCATCATCTCCCGCGCCCCCTGCATCCTCAAGGAGAAGACGGCCGTCAAACCCGCCCTTGCCATCAATGCGGAGAAATGCCGCAACTGCAAATCCTGTCTGAAGCTGGGCTGCCCCGCATTGGAGACGCCGGACATCAAGGCGAAGCCGATCATCAACGCCCAACTGTGCACAGGCTGCGGCATGTGCAGCGCGGTCTGTCCCTTTAAGGCTATCAGCTAACCTATTGGGAATTAGCCGTTTATTGAAAGTTAGAAGCTGGTGGCTGTCAACATATTGGAGATGAAATCTTTATGTATTGAAATCTCAAAGCGGCATTGAGTTAAAATGTATCAACATATTGATATTCAACAATTTATAAAAATATCCGAAGAGCAACGAAAGGAGCTATGGAAGCTGTCCTCCTTCATTCATGCTCATCCAGAAGTCGGCAATCAAGAGCATCTTGCGTCTGAAAAGATTTCGGAGTTTCTTTGTGACATCGGCTATACGGTGTTCTGCCCCGCCTTTGGAGTGGAGACCGCCGTCCACGCCCTTTTCGAACAGCATGCGACGGCTGAGACACCGTGCCCCTGCGTCATTGCCGAATATGATGCGCTGGAAGGACTAGGGCATGCCTGCGGGCATAATCTGATTGCCGCCGCCGCCCTCAGTGCCGCCTGGACCGCAAAGACGTTTGCAGAACGCCATGGACTTCCTGTGCGCCTCTGCCTCATGGGGACACCGGCGGAGGAGCAATTCTGCGGCAAGCAGATTCTTATTGACCGCGGCGCCTTCAAGGACATTGACATGGCCATCATGGCCCACGGCTGCGGGCGAACCGCCACCGACGAAGGGGCGCTTGGTGCCGCCAAATGCCGCGTCAGCTTCCATGGCAAGGCCTCTCACGCTGCGCAGGCCCCCCAACTCGGCATCAATGCGTTGGATGCCATGGTCTTGTTCTACAATGACTTACTCCAATGGAAACGCAACATCGCCCCCGATGAGCGCGTCCACGGCATCATCACCAACGGCGGCGATGCGCCGAACATCATTCCGGCGTTCACGCAGGGCAGCTTCTATGTCCGCTCACCGCGCATCGACGGACTGGAGGCACTCAAAGGGCGGCTGGAAGCCTCCGCGCGGCTGGGGGCCAAGAAGACGGGAGCCCGCTGCGAAGTGGAATGGTTCTCTGTGGATCTTCCCGTGCGCGTCAATGCACCGCTTAACGAACGCTATGCAAGTTATTGGAAGGAAGCCGGAAAGGATATTCTCATCAACCGCGGCGACGAAGGCCGCGCCTCCACCGACATGGGCAACGTGACGCAGATTCTGCCCGGCGCCCAATTCCGCTTCTCTGTAAACCATGAGCAGCCCTGCGCTCTCCACACGGCGGCCTTCCGTGACGCCGCCGCCACAGCATGGGCCTTCGAGTCCGCCCTGCATGCGGGGGCGGTCATGGCGCACATCCTTCTGGACTACGCGACGGATGAGGCGTTTCGGCAGGACGTCTCGCAGTCGTTCAGCCTTTGCCGATGATGTTCTGCATCCAGATGTTCGACTTGACCAAAATCAGTGCGGCGATGCATTTGGTGGTCTCCGTCAGTCTGGAGATGAAAAAGAGCGGCAGGATAGGCAGTGTGGTGAAATAGGCGAGACTCCATGTGACGGGCCAGAGCACGAGCCATGTGAAGCCGCTGTCCAGCAGAAATGTATGGTAGCTGCGGCCGCCGGAGCGGATGGTGAAGTAGCCCACGTGGCTGATGGCGTAAAATGGCGACCCTGCCGCTCCTATCCACATCATGATTGTCGCCAGGCGCTGAACGTCCTGTGTCGTGTTGTACCATTTCGGGATGAACGGCGCGAATAGGCTCAATATCAGGCTCATGACCGAGGCGACGAGTACCGTGAGCAGCATCAGCTTCCACGCATAGCCGCGCGCCCGCTGCATCCGGTTCGCGCCAAGCTCCTGTCCGATGATGACCGCCACGGCACCACCCATGGAATAGAAGGCGCTGTTGAAGATGTTGGACACCGTCATCGCAATGTTGCAGGCTGCAATCACATGCAGCCCACGCAGGGAAAAGCTCTGCATCAGCATTGCCATGCCGACAGCCCAGCAGACTTCATTGACTAGAAGGGGTGTGCCCTGCTTCAGACC